>OCTX012015920.1_pt1 | contig 27052 bp, 44 predicted proteins | sample 1539691 | NCBI WGS metagenome assembly OCTX01 (sample SAMN02144231, study PRJEB22623) | gut metagenome | biome: sheep rumen | host: Ovis aries | place: New Zealand
GCTACGCAGGAGACGGCCGCAGTACGATCGACGCGCTGCAGTGCTATTATTATTCACCGGGCGGCGATTACGTCGTTTCGTACAGAGTAATGACGCCGGAAAAAATCTGGCTGCCGCGAGTGGTAGATACAGACTGGGCAGACGGCGACGGCAAGGGAACGGCCGGAATCTTTGGGCAGCCTTTTACGGCTTTGAAAATGGAGATAGAGAGGGCATAAGCATGGACATCATCGCAAGGATCATTCCGTATATTTTAAGCATCGTTTCAAGCGTGCTGGCAGCCTACTGCACTTTTAAGATCAAGGAGATCGCAAGCGGAAAGGCTGCGGAGCAGAAAAAGGACGAGGAGCGCCAGAAGGCTATAGCCGACGGGATCCAGTCACTTTTGAGGGAATCGATCGTGACTTCTTATAACAAGTATTCCGATAAAGGATTCTGCCCGATCTACGCAAAAGAAAGCCTAAAAAAGGTCTATGAAAGCTATCACGCGCTGGGTGGAAATGATGTGGCCACAGAGCTATATCAGAAGATGCTTAAGATGCCAGAGAACCTGGACGAATAAGAGACAAAAGAAGGGCGGCTGCGGCCGCTCTTTTTTTATTGCAAAAAACTTTAAAAACTTGGCAAAAAGGGGTTGACAGTTAGGGACTAATCTGCTAATATATAATCAAGGTTAGGGACTAAACAACATACCGAAAGGAGAACAGGGAAATGACAAAAGCCGAAAGGAAAGCATATAACGCGAGAGTTAAGGACATGATCGAACAGGGCGTAGATAAAGACATGGCGATAATCTTGGCCAGGGTAGAAATTGAGTATGAGCTGATCCGGCCTGTAGTAGAAGAAAAATAAACGAACGCACAGCCGGGGCCGCAAGGCCCCGGAGAAAAGAAAACATCCCGACCGGCGGCGGGCAATCCGCCGGAGAAGGGAAAGGAAGAAAATGAGAAAATGGTACGCAGTGCAGGAGACAAGGGAAGACGCTTGGGATTACGGTTCTCACGAATACGAAAAAGCGGTAGAAATGCTCAAGGAGCAGGGCAGCGGTCTGATCGCAGTGATTGACGAAGATTCGAATGTCTGCATTGAGGAAATCGAGTATGAAGAGGCGATGGCGTGATCGCGTGGTATGGAGCAAGAAGGAAAGCATAAGGAAGGACGGAAAGATGTACAAGATGCAGTTTGAAGCCACGGAAAACGGAAACGCGCTTTACCTGTTCAGGGAAAGCGCAAACATTCCGGTGATCATGGCAGAAGTAGAGGTGCCGGAAGGCGCCAGCGAAGATTACGGATATCTGACGATGAAAGAAGCGATCCTGGCACACAAAGACCAGATCCCGGCAGACATCTTTGAAAGCCTGGTATTCCAGTACGACGGCCAGGAACAGTACCTGGCAGCAGACGCGGCTGCGGAATGCGAAGTGAATCTGACGATCGAGACGGAAGAAGACTAAGAAAGGACACAGAAAAATGATCACAAGAGCATGGAAGGTATACGGTATTTACGATGGAGAGCGGCAGCACAGACAGAGGGCCTCTTTTCTGAAGTCATGCACATTTACGGACGCAACCGGCGCGATCAACGAAATGGAATGCGCCGACAAGACCGGAACGAATCTGTATGTAATTGCCAGGATCACAGCGGAGACGGCGGAGAAGTGCCAGAACGTTCTGGATGGACAGATTTCTGACGGATTCTTTGAGAATTGCAACGTTGGATTTGTGGAGGAAATCGAAGTATGAAAACCGGCCATTTATTTGAATATCAAGATCGCACGGAATACCTGCGCAAATATCAGAAAAACCAAATCCGGGAATTCAAGCTGAAACTGAACCGGGCCGCTGATGCGGAGATGATCACGCATCTGGAAGGCAAAGGAAATATCAACGGCTATTTGAAAGAGCTGGTAACGAAAGACATGGAAAGGAACGAAAATTGATCGAAGATTTCGAATTGGGCGATGCCATGATTATCCTGATCTGACCGTCAGAAAAACGCGGTTGCATCCTGGTTGCATTTGTCAGAAAAACACCGGATTGGAAGTGTAAAAAAAGCAACAGAACAGGAGCGAAAAACCGCAACAAATAAGCATAAATAAAGGACGGAAGCGATAAGACCGCATAAACATTGATTCAGAGCAGAAGCCGGTGTAATCTTTTCAACTCCCGTCAGTCAGACTGCTAAAGAACCAGTATTTGCAGGCACGTTTTGAAATATTGGTTGCATTTCTGGTTGCATATTTCAGAAAAGGCCCTTTTTACGGGGCCTTTTTTGGTGCCTGCAGACCGTCGAAGACGGCAGCGGCTGCATCCATGTTCTTTTGCATTTCGGCCTGCTGGGTGCCGATATATATCTGCCGAAGGACCGGAGAGCCGGGGGACCAGCCGCCGATATGCTCGATAACGGCCAGCGGCATGGTTTTTGCAAGCTCTGAAGCGAAGAAATGCCGCAGATCGTGAAAGTGGAACTCATAGCCGCGGCGCCGGAGCTTCCGGCAAAAATAATTCGACAGCTGCAGCGGCGTTCGTTTTTTGATGTACTTACCCTTGATCGGCTGGATCCTTTCCAGGACAAACGCCGGCACGGGGACCGTGCGGATGCTGGCAGCGGTCTTCGGCTGCTTCATCACGTATTCGCCATCCGGATTAATAGCCAGGGCTTTATTGATCGTCAGCGTGGATCCGGAGAGATCCGCAGACGTAAGCGCGCAGATCTCTCCGCAGCGCAGCGAACAGTAAGCAGCCAGAAGGATGGCGATCTGCGTTTCCTCGTCAAAGAGCGGCAGTATCTCCTGAATCTCCGCATTTGTGGGAACATAGGACCGTTTCCGGGTCCGGCGCGGCAGAGAAACGCGGATCACCATTTTCGGGAAATGCATAGCCAGGGAAGAACGCAGCAGGCCGTAGGCGTTTGCTATGTATTTCTCGCTTTTCTTGTCTTTTACCAGATCAGAAATCCATTTCTGCGCGATCGCGTCCGTCAGATCCACGGCACGGATGCTTCCGATCGATTCATAGCACTTGGAATACGATTTATAAGCGCGGACCGTCGCCGGTGACAACACGGCTGCTTTTATATCTATATAGCTGTCGATCGCTTCGGAGATCGTCAGATCGGAAGCATACTGCGGATCATACAGAGCAGCGGCGCGCTCCGCCTCCAGCTTCGTGCGGCCGGTGCAGCTCTTATATTTACGCTTCCCGGCAGAATCCTTGCCAATGTAAACTAGACAGCGCCATTTATTGCCTCGTTTTTTTGCGGTGGCCATCTTTCAACCTTTCTTGCACGGGCAGGACCGTGCTATAATAAAAGGGCATGAGATTAACTGTTTACTCCCTGTTCATATGCTCATGCACGAACAACTCCGTACGGCCGCGCATCTGTCCCCATAGGTGCGCGGCTTATCTCATGCGGTCCCAGATATAGACGATTTTTCCATATATGCAATATACTTCCGGTTTTCCGCCAGATCGGCGAGATAATCCAGGGCCTTGCGCTTCCCGGTGTCATTCAGACGCTGATAAATCCGGAAAAGCGCGTATTCGTCCGCGGACAAAACGCGGTCAATGTGCCGGTCCGGAATCACAGTAGGATGTTCAGGGTCTTCCATAATGTCAGATCTGGTGCATCCAAGATACTGGCAAAGCATATCGATATGCTTCATCCTGGGCGTGGCCTTCCCGCGGCACCAGGAAGAAACGGTGGTTTTGTTTATGCCAAGATCGCGCGATATATCGGCCTGAGACTTCCCGGCATCGTACATAATGCGCTTTAAATTCTTCGCGACAATTCGCGCATATTCCTTCGCAGTCAACATTGCTCACATCTCCTTTTTTCTTTATGATACAATAAAACACGAAAAAAGTACACATTTTGTATTGACAGTGCAATTAAAATCGACTATCATATAAACAGGCAAGGCGGAACATGCGAGAAAGGGGGAAAAATGAAGAAAATTACTCTGAGAGCGGCCCGAGTGGCAGCCGGTCTGACGCAAGAAGAAATGGCGAAAAAGATAGGCGTGACGCGGTCATGGCTGCAGAAGATGGAAAGCGGAAAAAAGAAAATAAAGCTGGCTTATGTGCTGGCGTGGTGTAATGTTACCGGATTCGACGAAGAAAATATTATTTTGCCCGAAAAGTCGAATTAAAATGTACTATGAAGGAGAAAAGAGGAAAGGACCATGGAAGACAAGCAGGCTATATGCAGCGCGTTGGAAGATCTGCTGAAGCTGACGCGCTGGAACAGGGAATTGGAACGGATCGAGTACAAGCAGGAAAAACAGGCCGAATACGTCTATTGCATGTACAAAAACGGTCACTGCATCCGGGTGGATGTGACCGCCGACAGCGGTATAGCGATCATAAAGGACGTAATAAAGGGGGTGAGCTGATGCCGCGCGTAACCTGGCTGAACAACAAAGACGACATGCTGCGCATGATCATCTTTGGCGACAGCATCAAGAAAACGAACATCTACGCCCTTGCCAGGGCGCTGAAAATCAATCCGAAAACACTGTATGGATGGCGGGAACGACCGTCCATGATCCGGATCGGCGCGCTGGTGGAGATCGGAAGATTTCTGAAGTGGACAGATGAAGACTGGGAGACAGTCACAAAGATCATCAGGAAAAGATAAAAGAGGAAAGGACCAGGGGGAACATGTTAAAAGCAAAAGGTTTATCATTTGGCAGCGGCATGACGCAGATCTACGCACAGCCGCAGGAGCTGGAGACGTTCGACATCCGGAGGCCGCGCCGGCAGCGGCAGGCCAGAAGAGAGATGAGCGCCAGGGAATGCGCGATCATCGTTTCCGTCATCGCACCGGTAATCTTCGGCCTAACATTTCTGACGGTAATGATCCCGCACACGGCCTTGTATATAGCTTACTGGTTGACGTGCTGGACATGGGCGGGAATCGTCGTCTACGCGAATACGAGCAGGAGGCAGCGGCATGATCGAGGTTAAGGACGGAAAAATCAGGATAGAAGGCAATTTTGAAACCACGTACATGGAAATGTACAGGATCCTGAAGCAATACCGGGAGTACCTGCACAAAGCACGGCGCGAAACGATGATTTCAGATCGTTTTATCAGTGAAATGATATGGCGGGCGTTAAAATGAAAGGCCTGATCCTTTGACAGATCAGGCCGGCCAATAAGCAGCACAAGTTTTCCAAAATCATTGTACTGCAAAAAGGCCGAAAATACAAGATGCGAAGAGGATTTCACGATCCTTTTTAAACCTCGATTAGAGGATTACAGATAGGACCTGCAGGACGATGTACAGAAGATCAATCTATTCCTTTCCTGATGCCAGGGAAGTGGAAGAATATGCATCACTAAGATACGGAGCGCCGGGCCAGAAGAGAGCGGAGCGGCGGAAGGCCACACCGGAGCAGATGGCAGCGTCGAACCAGAGGGCGAAGGAAAAGAAATGCCGGCGGAAGCTCCGGGCGCATTTCAAAAAAGATGATTATTTCGTTACGTTAACATACCGGCTGAATGATCGGCCGCAGGGCATGGAAACGGCAAAGCAGGATGTGCGGAGATTCATACGCCGGATCCGGAAGGCATACAAAGGCAGGGGCGATCCGCTGAAATGGATCGCAAACATAGAATGCGGCAGCCGCGGAGCCTGGCACGTCCATCTGGCCATCAACAGGACGCAGGACGGCGACAGGATCATATCCAAGGCATGGGACCATGGCAGGATCATGATGCAGCTGATATACGAGCAGGGGAAATGCCAGCGGCTGGCCGCATATCTGACAAAGACGCCGTTAAACGACAAACGGCTGAAGGAATCGCACTATATGGCTTCCAGAAATCTGCCGATTCCGAAGCCGAAGCAGAAAGTGATCCGCTGGAAGCCTTTTGGAAAGATAAGGACGCCGGAAGGATGGTACCTGGACAAAGAAAGCTATATCGAGGGAATCAATCCGGTGACCGGATATCTTTTCCGGGAATATGCCTATCTAAGGAGCCGGAGGGACTGAATGAACGTAAATCTATATCTGGCTGTTAACAGCCGGCTGGCCAGGAAGTCCGAAAAGATCTACGGGTACATCCTGGAATGCATCATAAAGGGCGAGACAGTCACGATCGGCGGCACGGAGAAGACAGAGGCGACGTATCACGGCGCACATCTGGAAGCGGCAGCGGCCGGGCTGCGTCGGATCCGAAAGGCCTGCCGGGTCACGATCTACACGGAAGATGCGTTCATAGTCAACATGCTGCCGAATTTATCAAACTGGATCGGCAGCGGCTTTGTGAACGCGCGAGGTGAGCGCGTAAAGAACGCGGAGCAGTGGGAAGCTGTCGCGGATGCAGCGGCAGACGTGGAGCTGCACGGAGTTAAGGGCAAGCACGCATATTCCTATGTCATGGAAAAAGAAATGGAGAAGAGCCAATGAAATCAACATTCGAAGCGGTAGGATTTTGCAAATATTGCAAAGAGTCAAGAATGGTCGAAGCGCCGGAAGATGCGACGCAGGAGCAGCTGGACCAGCTGGCGACAGATGAATGCACATGCCAGGGAGCATACGCAGAGAGGGAGCGCGAGCAGCAGCACGAATACGCTGTTTACGAGATCGAGAACATCATAAAGCCGCGATCCGAAGCGGCAGCGGTCATTTTCAGGGACAACATCGAAAATATTCAGATGGGCAAGATCAAGCAGATCACGGCAACGGTGATCACTCCGGAGAGCGGCGACAAGTGGACGCTGCTGATCAAGCGCGGAAAAGACGGGCTGACGATCAGCGCAAAAACGACGTTTGAAGCGAAAACGGAAGTCTTTTGAGGGGGCAGCGGCTTGCAGTCAATCATACACAAAAAAGACGGATCCTGCTTTTTGTGTGAGTACATCCACCAGGATTACGGGATATACACGTATCTGGAAAAGCACCACATCTTCGGCGGGCCGAACCGGAAGCACAGCGAACGAACAGGATTATACTGCTGGCTGTGTCAGGAACATCACAGGACCGGCAAAGAGGCGGTGCACATGAACAAAGGCATCCGGATCCAGCTGCAGGCGCACGCCCAGAGAGTGTACGAGCAGACGCACAGCCGCGAAGAATTCATGCGGATATTCGGCCGCAGCTACATCTAGCCAACATACGGCGCGTGTTGCATATACAAACGATTAAGCATTCACGAAGAAAGGAAAGGTGCTTTACTCCTGCCTACTCCCCAGGCAAACCGACAATCTGAATCTGTTAAAGTGAACCCATGCCCGGAGCGCCGCCGGGCTGGAGCATAAAAAACCATGAGAAAACCAAGAAAGATTATATGCCGGGGCATTGAATACGGATCAATAAAAGCATTTGCAAGAGCGTTTGGAATGTGTGAACGCACCGTACAAACGCGGCTGGGCAGCGGCATGACGCCCGAAGAGATCGTATCAAAGCCGATCAGGCAAACGAAAAGGAAATTTGTGCCGTGCGATCCGTCTTTACAGAACTGTCTGAACTGCCAAAAGGAAGACTGTAACTGCGATCTGCCGCCGCGGCCGGGCGAAACAAACACCGGGGACGTGTTGAAAAACGTGATCAGCGGAGGTTATGAATCTCCGGAAACAGTTTACCACTGTGTTTTAAATCTGGAAGCGATCGAGGAGGGAATTAATGGATGATTTAATCAGCAGGCAGTGGCTCATGGAGTGTGTGAATGAAGGATGGATTAAGTTTGACACGGAAAAAGACGAAAACAAATTTATTCATCTTGTAAGAGATATAGCACCATCCGCACAGGAAGACCATATTGCTGACGGCAGCACAAAGGTGGACGTGGAAAGCAAATACGAATACCACTACGACCACACTGATTGTATCTGGTATCGCCCAGAGGCAAGAAATAGATGCCCGTCCACATGCGCACAGTACCGTGATGGGTGGAATGATGCCATGAATTATATTTATCGTGACGGTAAAGGCTATAGGCCATACAGAAGGGACGCACAGTATGGAGAATAATCTTATCAGCAGACAAGCGGCAATTGATGCACTCGTAAAATGGACATGCCTTCCATGGGAGGTTTTGAAAATTATTCATCCAATGCTTTGTGTGCTTGAAACATTACCATCTGCACAGCCAGAAGACTGGATGGTTTGCCTTGGGGTACAAGTGTGGGAAGGAGTTGTAAATGATGTCATACACTGATTACACTGTTAGGCTTGGAGATTTGAAGAGAGCAATTGTGAAAAATCCGTATGACCCAAATCTCAATATTGATGGTTACATGCGATATCTCAAGTACAACACGCCATCCGCGCAGCAAAACCATATTGCTAAAGCCGGCAAAATGGACAAGGCAATAACAGCAGATCTGTACGGGTACAGGGTCCCACCGGAACAATGGGCCGAGTGCATGGCCGGCAAAGAAGGCCAGATAAAGCTGGAAGAGATCTGGAAAGATAGACCGTGCATGATCCTTTATGGCACGACGGTGCGCCGTTACATCATTCCGCTGGACGACAGAGGGATGCCGGACATTATGGCAGCGGAAGAAGACAAGCGCGGAGCGGCGAGATTTAACAATCTATTCAACGAAGAGGATGACACGGAAGAAAGAGTGCGCGCCGCCCTGCAGGAAGGCGTAAAGCAGATTGCGCAGATGTTCCGCGGAAATGGAACGTTTGGCACACAAAAGGGGCAAACATGAACAAAACAGTTAAGTGGAACGGGGTTAACGTGAAAGGTTCACTGCCTTTACGTGCGAAACCTGACAAGACCGCAAAAATCATTCGTGAGATCCCGGAGGGCGAAGCAGTGACCGTCCGGGACACCGTGAAGGGCTGGCACTATACCGGCGAAGGGTATGTGTCAGCAAAATATGTAAAAAGCGAGTACAAACACCAGGCCGTTTCCGTCCGGACAAAATGGATCGGGAAAACGAACCAGGCAGCGGCCGTGCGTCTCTGGGTCTGGGACAAGGCGCCGCAGATCGGCACGATCGAAAAGGACGAAACGGTTAAAGTCCTGGACACACTGGAAGGATATTACCTGGTAAGCCACAAAGGAAACAAAGGATTCGTGCCGCAGGCCGTAATTAAATACGTGTCCGAATCGATCACAGCCAGGACATTCCTGCAGGCCGTAAAGGCAACGCAGGAATACGCCAGGGCGCACAGATACATCTGGGCTGACAGCCAAAGCAAGGTGCCGGCCACGGACGGAAAGATCAGCTGCGATCGTCTGGTTTCCAGAGCATTATACGATCTTGGATTTACTGACCAGGTAAAAGGCGGGGCAGCGCTGGGAAGAGGCTTCGAAGATTTTTTGCTGAAGTGCGGATTCAAAAAGAGCGTGAAGCTGGCAGATGCAAAGCCAGGAAGCGTGCTGATCGTGATCAATCCTTCCGGATCATCAAGGCATGTGTTTGTCATTGCGGAGGCGAAGGGCGGCAAATACAAGCGGTATGATTGCGGATCAACTGTCTGGATCCGGTGCAAGCAGCCGCTTGATGGGCTGTGGATGTCGCAGCTGCTGGGGGTTTATAACTTATGAGGGTAACCGAAATACGAGAGGACGAAGAACACGGCCTGACGCTGACATTCAAATTCGAAATCAATGACAAGAAGAACAGAAGGGCATGGGCAAAAATCTTTATGTTGCCAAGATACAGGGAGACAGAATGGACCTTTCCGCGCAAGAAGCGACGCGGATCCATGAGGAGACGCAGAAAGGGGCGACTGGAATGATCAGCTTTTTTCTGGGTCTGTTCCTGGGCGGGTGGATTGGCTTTGTGATCGCGGCCGTGCTGGCGATGGAAAGGGATGAGGAATGAAACATCTAGGAGATATAACGAAATTAACAGGATACGATTTGCCTTTAGTAGACTGCATAACTGGTGGATCGCCTTGTCAGGATTTGAGCGTGGCAGGAAAGAGACAGGGGCTTGCCGGGGAGCGTTCGGGATTGTTCCTTGAGCAGATAAGAATTATTAAGGAGATGCGAGAACATGATAGATGTAATAAAGGATCAGATATCAATATTCGACCTAGATATATGGTCTGGGAAAATGTCAAAGGAGCATTATCAAGCCCAGGGAAAAAAGACGGTGAAGACCACAGAGGTGAAGACTTCAGGGCAGTACTTACAGAAATCGTCAGAATCGCAGAACCAGACGCGCCCGATGTGCCTTTGCCTGAAAAAAGAAAGTGGCCAAAAGCCGGGTGCTTATACGATGAGCTGGGGGGGGTGGTCCATTGCTTGGAGAGTACATGACACGCAGTTTTGGGGAGCAGCCCAGTATGCTGATGGCCGAATGCTCACTGCCGGCACACCGCAGCGGCGTGAGCGTATCGCTCTTGTCGCAGATTTTGCAGGGTTGTCTGCCCCGGAAGTATTATTTGAGCGCAGCGGCCTGCGCAGGGATCCTTCGCCGCAGCAAGAAAAGAAACAAGAAACTGCCGGAGGCACTGGAAAAAGCACTAATAAAGCAATCAGCTTCCAGGAACGAGCAGGAAAGCCAGGGGGGGCAAGGGAATCCTAATTCAGGAGGAGAAAACCGGAGCTATATCAACTGTGAATAATCAGAGCGTTTTCCAGAGCAAAACGATTTGCTTACAGGGGAATGCAATAGACAGAGCGGATACGGCTGGCTGCAACGGTAAAGGATGGAACGATGAAGGCGTAAGTTATACGCTAAACACGATAGATAGACCGGCTGTGTTTGCAGCCGGGTTTGATGCAAACCAAGGAAGTGCCGCGCACGGCATTGGATACGAAGAAGAGAAGACAGCAACGATTATCGCCGGCAGACCTAAAAATGTATTGGTATTAAATGACCAGGGCGGTGAATATATGAATGTGAGCGAAAATATCACAGGAACAATAAGGGAAGAAAGCAAGGGACATGAGCCAATCTGTGTAGAGATGACAAGCACAAAAAATACGATCATAGAAAACGGAGTATGCCCAACCTTAACGGCCAGAATGGGGACCGGCGGGAACCAGGTTAATGCCGTATGCATGGATGTAGGATTTTTCCAGACAGAGGAAGAAAAAGCCGGGGCATTATTAGCACGGCAATACAAAGATCCGCCGATAACATACCAGCAGACAACCGGGGCGCTGCTTGCTAGTGGATATAGCAAAAACAGAACACAAGAGGCTGCAAATAATATGTATGTAGTGCGTGGCGATGGCGTATTTAGATTAACACCTCTTGAATGTGAACGCTTGCAAGGATTCCCTGACGGATGGACGGATATAGGGGAATGGACGGACACAAAAGGAAAGACACACAAGCCATCAGATGGTCCAAGATACCGCGCACTTGGGAACAGTATTGCGCTTCCGTTCTGGTTTTGGCTATTGCGGAGAATATCGGCGCAGTACGAGAGACAGGCAACAATGGCCAGTTTATTTGATGGGATAGGCGGATTTCCGCTGTGCTGGGAAAGATGCAACGGGAAAGGGACGGCTATATGGGCAAGTGAAATAGAAGAGTTTCCGATAGCCGTGACGAAAAAGAGATTTCCGGAAGAGTGAAAGACTAAAGGCTTGGACTAAAAGGCAACAAAATACAGAGAGGATAAAGAATGATAAAGATTGTACTAAGCGGAATGTGCGAGGACTGCAAAAACGCAGATCTGGAGATCTGGCAAGAAGACCGTATGGAAATAGGGATGGGAAAGAACCTGCAAATACTAGGCGGAGAATGGCGCGTGAAATGCGCGCACGAAGAGGTTTGTGAACATTGGCAGGAAAGAGAGCGGTAAACATGATCGATGACGATTACAGACTGCTGGAACGAATCAGAAGAGGAGAGGGGCTAGAACCGTTACATGATATTGATAGCGATAATAGCCGGCTGCGGCCTGGTGCTGCTGCTGGGCGAAGTGTGAATACGGAAGACGAACCGGCGCACTGGATTCCGATCAGGAAGGGCGAACGTGGATACAGTGCGAGCGACTACAGATGCTCCGCGTGCGGAAAACCCTGCCCGTGCTGGAAGCTGACGCGATTCTGCCCGGAATGCGGGCGAAGGATAAAGAAAAACAAGAAAGGAAGGGACGAGCGATGAAAAAGATTCCGACATTGTTTGAAAGGACGTTCGAAGGAAATAAGGTCGTAGGCATCACAGACAAGGTGCGCGAGGGCATGGAATGGGTGCTGAATGACGAAGGAACCGCGACAGTCAAATGGGACGGTGCGTGTTGCGCGATAATCAACGGCGAATTATACAAACGCTTTGATGCGAAGCCAGGGCGGAAGATTCCGGAAGGAGCGATGCCATGCTGCGATCCGGACCCGATCACAGGGCATTGGCCGCATTGGGTGAAATGCGATCCAGACAATCCGGCGGACAAATGGTTTTTCGCAGCGGATCCGCAGGGAATCGTACGGGGGAGGCATCCGGAAGGGATTAAGACATACGAAGCGATCGGCAAGCACTTTAATGGGAATCCGTACAAGCTGACTGAAGATTTCCTGGTGCAGCACGGTGTGGATGTAATCAAAGTAGAAAGAACATTCAAAGGCATCCGGGAATATCTAAGAACGCAAAACCTGGAAGGCATCGTGTTCTGGAAAGACGGAGAACCGCAGTGCAAAATCAAGAAAACAGATTTTGGTTTTCCATGGAATAAGTAAACGAAGACGAGGAGGGCAGCGGCTTGCGAACGGCGAAAAGCATATTGTTTGATGTGCGCAATGATATAACGGCCATCAATGCGCTGATGGCTGAAATAGAAAACACGTGGCTGTCACAGCTGCCTTCCGGGAGGCGATACGATCGCGACAAAGTACAAATTTCGCAGGGCGATCCGATGTTTGCAGTATATGCGAAAATAGACGAGCTAACAGGGGATCTTAAAGAGGAGCTGGCAGAGCTGCGGATTAAGCGCAGAGAAGCAAAGCGCATGATCGGCAGATTAAAAAAGGCGAACTACCAAAAAGTGCTGCGCTTGTACTTCCTGGACATCCGATTATTGACGATGCAGGACGTCGCCGACGAAATGCATTACACACTGCGATGGACTTACAAGCTTTACAAAAGAGCGTTGAAAGAGCTTGAAGAGGTGCGGGATGACGCAGGAAGAGGCGGCACGGCATCAGAATGATCCGGCAGCGGCTGGCCGGAGCCGTGAAGAATACGACAAGAGAGGACATCAGCAGTACAGTTTTATTTAAATAAACAAACTCATTTTTTAAATTCCAAAGGAAAAGCATAACGATAATTAAAATCGGGATTAAAAAAGCAAAATGAAAATCAAAAAGCTAATTAAAAGATTGAGCGAAGACGGGCATATGATCAAGATCAGGAAGGGCGATGTAAAGATCACGGTCTATCCGCTCTTCCCGGACAAGAGGGCGGCAGCGACCGGACCGAAAGTGAAGAAGCAGCCGAAGACTGTTAAGATCGATCACGGCAAGATCATGGCGCTACATGATGCAGGGTGGAGCATTTGCAGAATTTCGGACGAACTGGGCTGCTCAATAATAGATGTGAGCAATCATATAAACGGGACATTTTAATTCACATAATATCAGCGTTATAGTGTAAGAGGGAAAACGGCAATGTTTCCTCTGGGTCCTTTCCTTTGGCGGTTGCGATATGCAGCCGCCTTTTCCTTTAGGAGGACATATGGACGAATGGAAAGAAGGCCAGCCGAAGAAGCAGGGCTGGTATGATTGCAAGATCGGAGAAGAAGAAACGCGCCTGCAGTGGTGGATCTGCCAGCTGAACCCGCGCAAACGATATTGGAAGGACGAGAACGGCCAGCCGGTGAAGGAAAAAGTGTTATGGACCGGCGAACCGTCGGCGCGATTATGGTAGATTTTTATAATTCCAAAGCCTGGAAGAAGAAGCGCGAACACATCCTAAGACGTGACAGATGGATGGACCAGATCGCGCTGCGCGACGGGATCCATATAGAAGCTGACGTAGTCCATCACATTCTGCCGCGTGATGGGTGGCCGGAATATCAGATGGCAGACTGGAATCTGGTAGCCGTCAACAATAACCTGACGCACAAGGGAAGGCTGCACGAGAAGTATACCGGCAAGCTGACCAAGTACGGCAAGGCGCTGGCCATGGCGACAGCCTACGCGAACGGGGTAAAGATGAAGTGCAGAACATTAGTCATCGGAATGCCTGGATCAGGCAAAAGCACTTGGACGCGTCAGCACATGGGCGGCGGGATCGTCTACGAAATGGATGCGATCGCTTCGGCCTTCAGGTTGAGCGTACCTCATCAAGGCGAACCGCACGCAGGAGCCAGACGAATGGCAGCGGCGCTTCGGTCGGGCTGGCTGGCAGCGGCTGACCAGTATTCCGACCGTATCTATATCGTGCGCACTGCTCCGGATGTGCAGGAGCTGGAGGAGACGAGGCCGGACGAGATCGTTTGCATGACTAAGCAATATGTAAAACGTCCGTACAAGTACGATCCGGAAGATTATAAGCGCCAGATCGAGCAGGTGATAGCCTGGGCGAATGCAAACAGCGTACCTGTTCGCTACGTGCCGGAAGATACCCCGCCGGGTGTCTAACTTAGTTTCACAATGCGGAAAGGTCGGCGAGAGGGTGGGCATTTATATCCACGGGCGAATTTTAAGAAAAAACCTTCCGGGCAGTCTCTTCCATGAGACGCGCGCGGAGAGGTTGGCGCGAAAGCTGCACGAATTTGGATGAAAAGGGAAGGACACCAAATGAAAAAGCAGGGCTGGAAGCGCAAGATCAAGAAGGCTTGCGTTATGGCTGGGACCTACCAGCCGTTTTTTGATCCCGTGATCGATGCCCTGGCCGGGATCATGGAGATGCGGGACGATGCCGCGGAGCAATTCAAGGAATGGGGCGGCCAGACGGTCATTGAACACACGAATAATAAAGGGCAGTCGAACAAAGTAAAGAATCCGGCGTTGGTGGTCCTGATGGACTGCAACGCCGAGGCGCTGGCCTACTGGCGAGAGCTGGGGCTGACAAGTAAATCATATAAGCAGATGACAGGATCACTGGACATCCGGGAGGAGAGCAGGACGCTGGAAGATGCACTGAACGATTTGGGCGTATGAAGAAAAAACATTATGCGGACCGGGCGAAGCAGTACGCGCTGGACGTGGTCAGCGGAAAGGTGATCATTGGCGAGGATGTCGTTAATGCCTGCAAAAGATTTCTAAAGGACCTGGAACGCACGGATCTGGAATTTAGGCCAGACGTAGCAGACGCGGCCTGTTCGATCATGGAAGGGCTGTTGGTGCACAGAAAAGGCGAAACGCTGGCAGGGCTGCCGCTCATGGGCAAGCCTTTTATGCTGGATCCGTGGGAAGTGTTCATCGTATACAACCTCTTGGGCTTCTACTATGCCGGAAAAGATGAACGGCGATTCAAAGAAGCGTTCATCATGGTCGGCCGGAAAAATGGTAAAACGTCTTTCATCGCCGGCCTTGCGCTGGCGGTGGCGATCATCCAGAGGAAGAGCGGATCCACGGTGTACGTTGTGGCAGCGGCACTGAAGCAGGCCCTTGAATCGTTTAACTTCCTGCTTTTTTCGCTGCAGTACAAATGCATCATAGATAAATTCAAGGTGAAGGATAATTCCTTCGAACACAGCATAAAATACACGTTCACGAAGAACGGCCGGCCGGACGGAACTATAGACATCCAGGTGTTAGCCAGTAATCCGGACGCGCAGGATTCTTTTAACTGCAATTTCGCAATCGCGGACGAGGTAGCGGCATACAAAAAACCGTCGCAGTATAACCGTTTCAAGGAAGCACAGGCAGCGTATACGAATCGGCTGATGATCGGCATCACTACTGCCGGCGATAATATCAATTCATTCGGCTATGGCCGGATGGAATACGCCGCGAAAGTGGCAGCAGGGACTATCGAAGACGATAGCCTTTTTTCATTTATCGCCAGAGCCGACCAGAACGAAAAGGGCGAAGTGGATTATACATCCGCGATCCAGCACATGAAGGCGAATCCGTCCTATGGCGTCACGATCAGGCCGCAAGACATCATGCAGGACGCGCTGCAGGCGCAGAACGATCCGCAGCAGCGGAAGGATTTTTTATCCAGGCGGCTGAACATCTACACGGCAGCAATGAAAGCCTGGTTTGATATTGAGGAATTCCGGGCATCTGATCAGCAGTACACCTGGACGATGGACGAGCTGGCAAAGCTGCCGATTGACTGGTACGGCGGTGCAGATCTGTCCAGGCAGTACGATCTGACGGCAGCGGCTTTATATGGTCAGTACAACGGAATAGATATAGTGATCACGCACGCTTTCTTTCCGGTCACGATGGCCGCGATCAAAGCGGAGCAAGACAACATCCCTTTATATGGCTGGGTGGATCGCGGCTGGCTGACACTATGCCAAAGCCCGACGGTGAACATGGCAGACGTCGTGAATTGGTTTAAAACCATGAGGGCGAAGGGCTTTAAGATCCGGCAGGTAGGCCATGATCGGAAATTTGCTGGTGAAGAGTATATACCGCTGATGAAACGCGCCGGCTTCGCGATCGTGGACCAGCCGCAGCTATATTTTCTTAAATCGCGCGGCTTCCGGCATATAGAAAATGCCGTAAAGAATGGCAAATTTTATTATCTGCATTCCGAAGCTTATGAATACTGCGTGGCAAATGTTCGGGCAATCGAAAAAGTAGATGATGCGGTCCAATATGAAAAAGTGGCACAGGATCAAAGGATAGATCTGTTTGATGCGTCTGTCTTTGCCTGCGTCCGGTGCCTGGAGGCAAACGACAAAACCGAGAAAAGCAAAAGGTGGTTTGGAATCGAATGAAAAAGAAAAGAAAACCAATCCCGCAGAAAAGATCCGTGATGTTCGCCTCCGGATCTTTGTTTAACGAAATATGTAAAACCGGCTACACACCGCTGGACCGAATCCCGGAAGTGGTGGCCTGCGCGCGGAAGATCGCGGAACTGATCGGATCCGCTACGATACATCTGATGTCCAATACGGAGGCAGGCGACATCCGCATCGTAAACGAGCTGTCGCGAAAAATCGACATAGACCCGATGCCCAACATGACGCGGCAAACGTGGATGGAGGGTATCGTCATGAACATGCTTTTATACGGCCGCGGAAATGCCGTGGTTGTCCCGCATACATGGCAGGGGATGCTGGAATCCCTGGAGCCTATCACGGCATCGCGCGTTGACTTTGAGGCCATCGGATACAGAGATTACAAGATCCTGATAGACGGCGCGCCGCGCGATCCGTCGAAGGTGCTGCATTTTGTTTACAATCCGGACCGCACGTATCTCTGGAAAGGCAAGGGCGTGAATGTCGCACTCCGGGACGTGGTAGACAACCTGGCGCAGGCGAGAAATACGGAAAAATCCTTCATGGCGTCTGAATATAAGCCGTCAATCATCGTTAAGGTTGACGCGTTGACGCCGGAGATGGCCACACCGGAAGGCCGGAAGGTACTGCTGGAGGATTATATAAAATCCGCAAAAGAGGGTGAACCGTGGATGATCCCGGCGGAGCAATTCGACGTGCAACAGGTTAAGCCGCTGACGCTGGCGGACCTGGCGATAAACGATTCCATGACGATAAACAAAAGAACGGTGGCAGCCATGTTCGGCGCGCCGCCGTTTATTGTGGGGGCCGGCGATTATAACCGGTCCGAATGGAACACGTTTATCCAGACAAAGATCATGTCAATGGCAAAAGGGATCGCGCAGGAAATGACAAAAAAGCTGATCCTGTCGCCGTCCTGGTATCTGCAGCTCAATATCTGGTCATTGATGGACTACGATCTGCAGACCGTCAGCACGGTGCTGCTGAACGGCGCGGATCGCGGCTTTGTGAATGGCGACGAGTGGAGAGACAGGATGCACATGAATCCGGCGGGCTTGAAGGAATACAAGGTTCTAGAAAACTATATCCCATACGACATGAGCGGAAGTCAGAAAAAACTGAAGCAGGAGGAGTGAAAAGATGGAAAGAGATACACGACAGGTGCGGACAAAAGCAACCGAATTTACAACGCGGGAAGACGGCGAAGACCTCACGATCGAAGGGTACTTCGCCGTTTTTAATAGCATCTATGAAATCGCGCCGGGTATGAGCGAATCCATCGCGCCCGGAGCTTTCACAAGCACACTTTCAAACGACGTCAGAGCTTTGATCAACCACGACACCACGCTGGTGCTGGGAAGGACAAAGGCCGGCACGCTGCAACTGGAAGAAGATTCACACGGCCTGCGGGGAAAAATCAAGATCAATCCGAACGATCAAGATGCAATGAACTTATACGAGCGCGTGAAACGCGGCGATGTGGACCAGTGTTCCTTCGGGTTTAACATCCGCAACGAAGATACCGAGATCTCCGACGCGGGGGAAATCCATTGGACGATCAAAGACGTGGACCTGTATGAAGTAAGCTGTTGCACATTCCCGGCATACGAAGAAACGAACATTGCGGCCAGATCTGCGCAGCGCGACGCGATCAAAGAGCGGAAGCGGCAGGCATGGCAGGCAGATGCGAGGAAGAGACTGAAAGGAGAATGAAAAATGGCGCTGAAAGCATTGATGCTTCGCAAGAAGATCGACAGCAAGACCAAGGAGCTGGAGAAGCTGCGCGAGAAATCCGCGGAGTTTGAGACGCGGGAAGCAGAGCTGGAAACTGCGATCGCGGAGGCGGAGACAGAGGAAGAGCAGGCCGCCGTAAATGAATCGATCGACGCATTCACGGCAGAGAGAGACGCGCACAAAGGCGCGATCGACAGCATCGAAGCGGAGATTGCGGAGCTGGAAGGCCAGCTGGCAGAAGAGGAGCGGGCGCAGAATACCGACCCGAAAAAAGCAGAGAAGAGAGAGGAGAAAAAAGAGATGCAGACCGCAGAAAAGAGAAATCGTTTTGGCATCACGGAAGAGTTTGTGAAGCGTGAGGATATGCAGGAATTCCTGCTGCGCGTCCGTGACCACATCGCGCAGAAGCGCACGATCAGCAATGCAGGACTTCTGATTCCGGAAGTATTCCTGGGGATCCTTCGGGAAAACGTGATCAGATATTCCAAGCTGCTTGATCACGTCAACTATCGCCGGATCGGCGGTGAAGGCCGTATGGCGATTGCCGGCGGCATCCCGGAAGCAGTCTGGACGGAGTGCTGCGCGAACCTGAACGAGCTGAATCTGGCATTCTATGAAACCGTCGTAGACTGCAACAAATTGGGCGGTTATTTCGCAGTCTGCAACGCGATCCTGGAGGATTCGGACGTTGACCTTGCTGCAGAGCTGGCACAGTCCCTTTCCCAGGCGATCGGCTACGCCCTGGATAAAGCGATCCTGTACGGCACTGGCACCAAGATGCCGCTGGGCGTCGTGACCAGACTGGCGCAGACTGCAGCACCGGCCGATTATCCGGCGACAGCCAGACCGTGGGCGGATCTGCACACGTCCAACATCGCCAGCATCGCGGCAAGTGTAACCGGAGTGGCGCTGTTCCAGGCACTCGCAGAGGATGCCGGAGCCGCAAAAGGCAGCTATTCCAGAGGAGAAAAGACCTGGGTAATGAACGAGACGACCTATACCAAGCTGATCGCGCAGGCTATGAGCGTTAACGCTGCGGGCGCGATCGTTTCGGGTGTTGACGGCAGAATGCCGGTCATTGGCGGAGCCATCGAGGTGCTGTCGTTCGTTCCGGACAATGTGATCATCGGCGGATATTTCGATCTGTATCTGCTGGCGGAGCGCCGCGGCGTCCAGATCGGGCAGTCCGAGCATGTGAGATACCTTGAAGATCAGACCGTCTTCAAGGGGACCGCGAGATATGACGGGCAGCCGGTCATCGCAGAAGGCTTCGTGGCCGTCGGCATCGGCGGCGTAACGCCGACCGCAGCAATGACCTTCGCGCCGGACAGTGCGAACCAGGCCAACCAGGGCACCCTGGGGGGGTGATCGGGGTCCAGAACACAGCCGACGCCGTTGATCTCTCAAAGATGACCAAAGCGCAGCTTTTGAGCTACGCAGAGGAATCCGGGATCAGCGGCGTCTCTGGATCCATGACCAAGGCGCAGATTATTGAAACGATCGAGGGATAAAAGATGACAGCGGACGAAAAATTAGTGCTTTTGAAAATGGACCTGCAGCAGATCACGTGCAGCAACGACGAATTTCTGCGCCATCTGTTAAGCTTCGCGGACGCGATGATGAAAAAAGAGGGCGCGACAGATGACGGCAGTATAGCGTACGAAGGCATTCAGATCGAATACGCAGCATACCTTTTCCGGAAGCGCGCAGCGAACACCGCCGGCGGCAAGGACAGCGCCACAGCAATGCCGCGTTTTCTCCGCTGGCAACTTAACAACTTGATTTTTCACCAGCACCAGGAGGACGCGTAAATGACGTTTGATGATGGCATTATCGGGATTTACAAGGTCACAAACGTTGCCGGCCCCGGAGAAAAGCCGGTGCGCGGCCTCGTATTCAAAGAAGCTTTCCACTTTGGTTATGACACGCTGGGGATAAACAGATATTACACCGCAAAGATGGCGCACCAGGAGATCGAAGCGGTGATCAATATTCCCGGCTGGAATCGCATTCCGGTGGAGAGCATCGCCATAGACGAAGAAGGGGCGCAGTTTGTCGTACGGATGTGCCAGCCGCAGACGGACGAAGACGGGCTGCGAATTACCAAATTATCACTGGAAAGGTTAACAGAAAGCTATGTTATCCAGTCTTGAAGGATTAAAAGCAGTACTGCTGACAGTATCGGAGAATTTCGGACATTACGAAGCCCTGGACACGTCACAGCCCTATGGTGTATGGGCAGAAGACGGCGAAACGGCGAATCTGGACGCTGACAATTACAAAGCCGGGCAGACGATCGAGGGCACGATTGACTGGTTTACAAAGGATGAAGATGATCCAGTCATTGCGGCGATTCCGAACGCGTTAAATACTGCGCGGATCGGGTGGGAGTTGAACAGTGTCCAGTACGAAGACGAGACGGGATACATCCATTACGAGTACCTTTTCCGGGTAAGGCAGAGCTATGGCGACGATTAGATTTAAGGGCATTGATAAATACATCGCACAGCTGCAGCGAATCGGGGCCGGATCGGAAGAGATGGTGAAACGGTCCATCTATACCGGGGCCGGCATCGTGGCGGACAGCATCGCCAGATCAATGGCAAGCGTGCCGACAAGGGCAGATCACTTTTACCCGAAAGGCACGGTGCAGCCTGGACCGACGCAGGAAGAAAAAAACGAGATGATGCAGGGTTTCGGCCTGTCGAAGATGCAGACCAGAAACGGCATCATTACCGTTAAGGCCGGATTTGCCGGCCGGTCTGAAAGCGGCGTGACCGTGGCAACACTGGCCAGGCGCGTGGAATCCGGGACCAGCTGGATGCACAAGACGCCATTTGTGCGATCAGCTACCAATGCCGCAAAGGCCGCCGCCGAAGAAGCCATGCGGCGGCAATTTGATGAAGATTTAAAAAAGATGATGTAAAGGAGAAACGAAGATGGCAGCAGGAAGAGTTTGCACAGGTTTTTCAAAACCCTATGTTGCGCTTTACGATTCGTCAAACAATGCGATCACGTACACTTCCGGGCAGGTCCTTGCCAGGGGCGTTGACGTGAACATTGAGCCGGACAGCGCGGACGACAACAATTTTTACGCGGACAACCAGACGGCAGAGACAGCGGCCGGCGGATTCACCGGCGGCACGGTCACGCTGACCGTTGACGGCCTGCTTATGGCGGCCGAAAAACTGATCATGGGACTGCCGGCACCTGGCGAAGACGGATTCACGGCATACGACGATGATCAGCAGATTCCGTATGTCGGAATCGGATTCATCTGCCGCTATATGTCCAGCGGAACGACTTCATACGTTCCGACCGTCCTGGTAAAGACTGCGTTTAACCAGATCCCGACCAACGCGGCGACGCAGGAAGAGGAAATCGACTGGCAGACGCAGGAACTGACCGCCACGATCATGCGCGGCGATGACGCGAAACATACCTGGAAATATCAGGGGGAGGAATACCCGACAGAGGCAGCGGCTGAAGCAAAACTGAGAACCAAGCTGGGCATTTCGGGTTGAGCAAAAAAGAGAAAGGACCGAAAAAGATGTATTTAAATGGGCGAGAAGTAAAATTTGCCTATACGGCAGCGGCATATCTGGACTATAACGATTACCTGGTAAAAAACGAGCAGGTATCACTTGCGATGGCAAGGGTCCAGCTTGCGGTGATTATGAACCGCGCATATCTCAAAACCGAAGGGATCAAAGACGTTAAGCCGATCACGGTGGAAGAGCTGCTGCCGCTGAAATATGCAGAGCTGGAAGAGCTGCTGCAGGAAGCGGAGCTGCAGCGGAAAGAAGATTCCACGCAGACCGTAGAGGTAAAGGAAAAAAACGGAAAAAGCGCCGAAAAAACCGTTTAAATAGATCTTGGATCCTTTTTTACGGATATCAGCTAGGCATGGGCAGGCAGGAGACTTTAAATACCCGCATGGGCGAGTTTTTAGATCTTACGGCCTGCCTTGCCATCTATAACGGCGCAGAAGAAAAAGAAAAGAAAATGTCATTTGATGACATTATGAAATTAGATTAAGGGGGATCTTATGCCGCTTGATATCGGGCCGCGGATCGGCATAGATGGAGAAGCTAAATACAGAGCGGAGATCAACCAGATCATTGCGCAGGCAAAAAGCCTGTCCAGCGAAATGCGCAAGGTGGAATCCTCGTTTACAAAGGAGACGACAGCGCAGCAGAAGGCAGCGGCGAAAGCCGAAGTGCTAAACAAGCAGATCGCCGTGCAGGGCGACCGCGTCGATAAACTAAACGCTATGCTGGAAAAGAGCATCGCGGAAAAGGGTAAAGACGCAACAGAAACGCTGAAATGGAAGCAGGTAGTCAACGAAGCGGACGCCGAGCTGAACCGCCTGCGCGCTGAACTGGACGCACTGCCGAACAGCCTGCAGACGGCCGGGCAGGCCATGCAGGAAGCCGGGCAGAAGATGCAGACCGTGGGCCAGAGCGTGGCCGGAGTAGGCGCGACACTGACGCGGACCGTTACGGCGCCGATCGTGGCGGCAGGCGCGGCATCGCTTAAGCTGGCTGCGGATTTTGATGCGCAGATGTCAAAGGTGCAGGCCATTTCCGGAGCAACCGGCGCTGAAATGGAAGCCCTGGAAGCAAAGGCCCGCGAGATGGGCGCAAGTACGAAGTTTTCCGCATCCGAAGCCGGGCAGGCCATGGAATATATGGCAATGGCCGGATGGAAGACGGAAGACATGCTGGACGGCATTTCCGGCATCATGGATCTGGCAGCGGCATCCGGCGAAGATCTGGCGACCACATCCGACATCGTAACGGATGCATTAACGGCATTCGGCCTGACGGCAGCGGATTCAGGGCATTTTGCGGACGTGCTGGCGCAGGCATCATCCAACGCAAACACAAATGTTTCATTGATGGGCGAAACGTTTAAATACGTGGCGCCCGTAGCCGGTGCGCTGGGCTATACCGCGGACGATACGGCGCAGGCGATCGGCCTGATGGCCAATTCTGGCATTAAAGCTTCCCAGGCAGGCACGGCGCTGCGGTCCATGTTAACGCGGATGGCTTCGCCGACGGCAGAAACGAAAAAGGCCATGCAGGCCCTGGGCGTTTCTCTGACAGATTCCGAGGGTAATATGTTAAGCCTGGAAGAGGTAATGCAGAGCCTTCGAAAGGGCTTTGCAAACCTGTCAGAGGTGGAAAAAACACAGGCTGCCAATGCGATCGCCGGAAAGAATGCCATGTCCGGCCTGCTGGCGATCGTCAACGCATCAGAAGACGATTATGCGAAGCTGTCGGACGCGATAGATGGCGCAGACGGCGCCGCGCAGCGCATGGCCGCGACAATGCAGGATAACCTGGAAGGCCGCCTGACTGCGCTGCGAAGCAAAGCGGAAGAAGTAGGCATCGGCTTTGGAAACGTCCTAGTACCGGCGGCGGAAAAGCTGGTGGACAAACTGGGCGATCTGGCAGACTGGCTGAACAGCCTGGACGACGAGGAGCGCGAACAGATCGTACGTATCGCAGCCATCACGGCAGCAGCCGGCCCGGCGTTATCCGTGACAGGAAAGGCCGTGTCCGGGACCGGAAAGCTGGTAGAAGCGGCCGGTAAGCTGACCGAAAAGCTCGGATCCGCAGGAACGGCCACAGGAACGCTGGCCGGAGCAATGGGAACGGCCGGCCCGGTGATCGCAGGAGTGGCCGCGACGGTCGGAGCCTTGGCACTGGCATATAAAGCGTGGCAGGGGTCCGCAAGCGGAATCGCTGCGGATGTTGAGAAAAGCACCGCGGCGCTGGCCGACAACCACGCGAAAAACGAAGCAGCCATTGCAGACGCGGAGACGCTGGCCGCGCGAGTGGAGGAGCTGGCAGGGAAAGAATCTTTGTCAGCCCAGGAAAAGCTGGAACTTGCGTCCGCGGTTGACAGGCTAAATGCGGTCATGCCGGGGCTGAATCTCGCGATCGACGAGAACACAGGCAATCTGGACGCGAACAGCAAAGCGATCATGCAGAACATCGACGCTTCACTGGCGCAGTATAAGGCAGAGAAAAACCGCGAAGAGCTGGCAGAGATCACGGAGCAGTACGCGGAAAATGAAGAAAAACTGCTGAAGATCCAGGAAGAACGCGCGAAGATCCAGAAGAGGCTGGAAGATCCGGCCAAATACGGTGATTCCCTGGATGACCTGCAGAACCGGCTGAACAACGCGAATGAAGCGGAACGGCAGGTAATGCACACGCAGGAAGAGCTGGCCGAACAGTATGATTCGCTGGTCAACGTCAATAAGGAATTGACAGGCACGACAGATGAAGCAGCGGAATCCGCGACAAGTCAGGAAGAAGCAACCGACGCGCTGGCGACAGCGGTCACGGAAGACGCGGGCCAGATTGCCACTGCAGAAGAGCAGATGGCAGAAGCTTACCAGCAGGCTTATGACGCAGCCTATAAATCATTGACCGGGCAGCAGGGGCTGTTTGACCAAGTGAAAGAGGCGCAGACGGCCAGCGCGTCAGAAATGGCCGCAAATCTTGGACAGCAGGCGGAAGCATATAGCAGCTATACGGCCAACCTGGTGGAGGCCACAAGGCTGGCCAGCGAGTCCAGCAATCCGTATTTTGCGGCGATCGTCCAGAGCATCGCAGATATGGGCATGGACGGGGCCGGATATCTGCAGGAACTGATAAACGCAGCAAACACAGATTCCGCCGCCTTAGATGCGATCCTGGCGAATTACGGCAACATGGAGTCAAACAAGGCGCAGCTTGCGTCTACCCTGGCCGGGATCGCGACAGGAGCAACCGGAGCATTTGACGGATTAAATGCAGATATCAGCAGCGCATCTGCGGAGGCAGGAGCGGCAGCGGCCGGCATTCCGGCAAGCATCGCAGGAGGCCTGCAGGCAGGTGCCGGCAATGTGGAAGCACAGGCCGGAGAGCTGGAGAACATCGCAACGTCGCAGGTAGCAACCACGGTCACCGCAAACGGCAAGCAGCTGCAGGCAGCCGGGCGAAAAGTGGCCGGAGACATGGCCAACGGCATTAACTCCGGGGCGATCGTCGTAAAACAGGCGTCCATGGGCCTTGGAAGAGCCGCAGGAGCAGGAGTAGCCAGCGCGGAATCTTACCGGGGCAGATTCACACAGGCCGGGCGATATCTAGCGGAAGGCTTCGCCATCGGCCTAGAATCGCAGAGCGCACGGATCCAGAGGGCAGCCGCAAGCATGGCAGAGGCTGCAGATGCAGCGGTCCGGGCAAAGGCAAAGATTGGTTCACCTTCCAGGGTAATGATCGAAAACGGCGAATGGACAGGCGAGGGCTACGCCGTCGGCCTGGAAAACATGGTCCCGCGCATATCGAGAGCAGGGCAGCTGATGGCCGGCGCCGCAATGTACGCGGCAAGCCCCGGCACGATCTCCGGGATCGCCGGAGCAGTGGGCGGAACGTCTTACGATTACGGCGGATTTAATATAACCGTAAACGGCGCGCCTGGGCAGGATGTCAATGCCCTGGCTGATGTCGTGAGCAGACGTATCAATTCGGCGATGCGCAACAGAAGGGCGGTGTTTGCATGAGGACAGGAAGCGAGAACTACTTTATCTTCGGAGACGTGAACACCGCGGATTTCGGCGTTTACTGCTCCGGAGGCGGCACATACAACGCACCGCAGCGCGACGTTGACGCATATCATGTATTAGGCCGCAACGGCGATCTGATGATCGATCATGGATCATATAAAAACGTGGATGTAACGTATCCGTGCTGGATCGCGCGCGGAGCGCCTGACAAGGTGGATGCATTCCGCCAGGCGCTCTGTTCGCTTCGGGGCTATCAGCAGATCGAGGATCCGTACCATCCGGATGAATACAGGATGGGCATATATGTGGATTCGTTCGCTCCGGACATGCTTAATGCTCACAATGACAGCATGAAAATGGACGTCGTGTTTAATTGCAAGCCGCAGCGTTTTTTGAAATCCGGCAGCACGGCGCAGCAGATCGCTTCCGGATCCACGCTGACAAATCCGACGCTTTACGCATCGAGGCCGCAGCTGCAGGCGTGGGGATATGGCACGATCAGCATAAACGGCGAGGAAATCACCATCGAAAATGTCGAGCTGGGCGATGTTACGTTGGAAAAGAATCTGTCAGGGCCGGACGGGCTTTCCGTGCAGCCGGACACGTATTTTTTTAACACGGGCGACGTGCTGACAGTTAGCGGCGCTTATGCGCAGACGCGGCTGAACGCACTGCCGGCCGCATATAGCCGGATCGAGAGCATCACACTGACGGAAACGACGTCAACAGGGCTTGCGCTGACAAGCGAGAATTTAAACAACTATGCGATTTTAAAGGCGGCATTTCCGGCGGAAGAATTCACGGCCGGCACAGCAAAGACGATAAGCGCGACATATACGGCGCAGATCGTCATATATCAGAGCACGTCCGGCCAACGCGTGACGGCGACAGCGACGATCAGCGTAAATCTGGAATATACGGGGCGCTATTTTATGTTTGGAACAACGTGCACGATCGCTTCAGCGTC
>OCTX011770154.1_pt1 | contig 27041 bp, 33 predicted proteins | sample 1539691 | NCBI WGS metagenome assembly OCTX01 (sample SAMN02144231, study PRJEB22623) | gut metagenome | biome: sheep rumen | host: Ovis aries | place: New Zealand
TAAGAATCCTTTTGTATCTTCTAAATCAATTCTTGCTTTTGTTAAGTTATATTTTAACTTTTTAATCAATTTTTGAAATTCAACATTTTGTTTAGATAATTCACTATTTTGTTTAGTTAATAATTGCCTATTATTTAATTCAGTTTTATATAAACCTTTCCAATTCTTTAAAATACTCATTTTATTCATCTCCTTTATGGTCGCTATCACTATATTCGACTAATTTACCGCTTTTCATACGGACATATTTTGTTACTTGGTTATTGCAGTTAATTACAATACCTTCAACCTTTCTTCCACCGACTTTTTCACAATATTCTTCGTATATCTTGTCTAAATCACTTTTGTTTGGAATATATTTTAAATCCGTTATAATAGGAACTTCACCTATAAAGCTTGGCAGTTCTTGATTATCAAATGGATATTTAAACAAACTATGATCATAAATTAAGTTATATAAATTAAAATCATCATCAATATTTGCTTTTGCAAACATATACAATCTTTTATCAAATTCATCAATTGTATATTTTAATGTTCCCATTCCTAACCATTCACCACATACAACACTATTATTTAATATGTGTTCTTGTAAATATTCACTATTTGCTTTTAACCATTCATACATTCCTTTGTAAAGGACTTGTTTTACTTCTTCTAATTCATCTAATGTGAATATTGTTTTTCTTTGTGCAATATAAAGTTTATCATCTTTCTTAAATATTGCTAAATTACTACCATCTAGTTTTTCCGTAAGTTGAACTTTAAAACCATCTATTGATATTCTTTTGGTTTTAGGATATATTTCTTTTTTTATCACTTTATTCATCTCCTTCATTGGCATATTGCCATTTATATCCTTTAAATGTTTTTCTTATATTACGGCAACATTTGCTTATTCCACTATAATTTATTCCTAATTTTCGTTGTATTTCGCTCATACTTTTCCATTGCCTTATAAATTTATTATCTAAAGAATATTGATTAATCTTTTTGCTATTACTATAATTTAATCCCAATCTATATGCTTCTTTTATATTGTATGAGTAATCACACCATTCTAAATTTTTAATATTATTATTACTTTTATCGCCGTTTTTATGGTTTATAATAGGAAAATTTGTTGGATTCGGTATAAACATTTTAGCAACAAGTTGATGTATATAAAATCTTTTGTTGTCTTTAAATTTAAAATATCTATAACCCTTACCATTATTATCTCCTTTTAATATTTTTGCTATTCGGCCATTAGAACTAACTAGATAATTTTCATATCCTTCTATTTCTTTCCATACTTCTTTCATAATTTTTCCTTATCTATATTGTATTGTGATTGGTGGATATAAGCAAATTCACTCTCATTTGACATATTTTCAATTAAAAATGTGTTACATTGCTCGGCAGACAAGTGTGTTTTACTTACACGATTTAAGTAATATAATTTTTCGGTATCGTTGTTGTCTATGCACTCTTTTATGTGCTTTTCTAATAATTCAGTTTGGTAGTTATTTTCTATTAAGTATAAATCGTAATTTTTGGCATTAACATTGTCTATGTTTGCGGTATCAACGACATACAAACCTTTTTTGTTGTTCCTTTTAAAGTGCAGCCCATAATTTTCGGCATCGTGTCTCATCGGTTCTAGTTTTAACTTAATAATGCCTAAATCAAACCAACTATTGTTATAAAGATAAATTATATTATCCCTATTAACGCCTAGTTCATCTAATTTTCTTACTACTTGTTTACTGCCAGTTACAAACTTAATCGTTGGTTTATTATATGCTATTTTCTGTATTGTGTTAGGAAGTAAATGATCTTTATGTATATGTGAAATAAATATTAGTTTGATATTCTTCAAATATGGTTTTATTTTAATGTAAGTTACACCACAATCTAACATTAATACATCATCGGCAACTATGCAATTACCTTTACTCGAAGAACCTATAATTTCATATTTCATAGTAACTCTTTAAATATTGCCATCAATACATTTACGACAATACTATCTCCTGCTAAATGATATAAACTTGCATCACTTTGATTCTTTCTTACTTTGTCAAAATCTTCATCTTTAACACCCATAAGTCTAAAACACTCTCTTGGTGTAAGTTTTCTTATTCTTAAGTCATTTTCTCCGCTTTTCGTTAAAACATTTCCCGTGTTGGCACAAGCAATTGTTAAAGCGTTTCTATTCTCATCAGCTGCTCTATTACATTGAGTATTAATGTTCCCTTGATTATCTTTCCAAGTGTAATATGTTCCGTAAGGAATTACTTCTTTCACACAGACACCCAAGCAATCACATCTGGTATCTAATGTTGGGCTTAAGTTATTCTGCTCTACACTTCTTTTTTCCCAATCGTTAGTTCTAGAAGTTGTATAACTATGTCTTATTACATCGTTTTCTTTAACTTTTCCTTGTTCTACCAATTCGTTGCATAATTGTCTTTTCATATTGACTACTACACCCAAATTATTTACTGTTGTTAATGTTTGGATAGCATCTTTTTGAACCCTACCCCTACGAGTTTTAGAGTTTGGTTGTGCCAAGTCTATTCCATCACCATCGTTTGCCTCGATATATCCTTGCTTTGTTGCGTTTTTGATTAGTATTCCATTATGGTTGCCAGAAGCTAATAATGCACCACTAACATCACTATCTAAATGTGTTCTACTTTCCATAGTTGGTCTCAAAGTATCACTTTGTGCATAATCATAAGTTCCTATATAGTCTTCATTGTTTTTTACTGCAACATAAGTGTCGTTTCCAGCACTTACTCTTGTTGATATTGTGCTTGACAAATCATCATCTCTTATTGTTCTGTTATAAGCATCTATATATGAACCATCTTTTATTTCTTTGTCATTTTGTTCTAATGTTTCTCTTAAATGCTTATTTAATACAAAATTATCAGTCGGTCTTTGTCCTGCATTTGTGGTAATAGTGTTAGCAACATCATTTTCATTAGTTTGCTGCAGACTTTGTAAAAATCTTTTACCTCTAGGAAATTTACTTTCTTTTTGATTGACACCCAAGCAATAATTTATCATTTTATCACTTAAATAATATTTTTCATCAACATTATCTTCTAACATATCTTTTAACTTTAATTTAAGTGGTTTAGGCTGTGGGAATGTATAACTATAATCTCCTAATATTGATACCATAAAACATCTATTTCTTGTTTGCGGTATTTCATAATCAGTTGCAATCAAATCTTGCCAATAAGACTTATAACCTAATTCTTCAAGTCTTACTTGCCATTTATGAAAGTCTGGCATATTGTCTTGACTATGAACTTGGGGAACATTTTCCATTAACAATATTTGTGGCATATTACCCAATTCTTTGCATTCAGTAAGGATTCTTTCAACTTCCCACAACATACCACTTCTTGTTGAAGTATCACTCATACCTTTTTTCTTACCAGCTAATGATAAGTCTTGGCAAGGGAATGAATAAGTCATTATGTAATCATATTTATCAGTATCTACTATTTCTAAATTTTCACCTTTTACTTGTTGAATATTTACCATATTATTGGTTGCTATTATATTATTTAATATTGTTCTTAATTGGTTTTCATTAATTCTTGCAATTTGTTCCTTAACCATAGGTTCATTATAATTTTGTGATATTCCTAAATTATATAAAGTATTTATAATTTCTTCTTTTGATAAACTTCTGCTATAATCAGTATTATCATTTCCAAAATGTATATCTTTATATGCTTGAATTGATTTAATTGCCCACTCACATATTTTCCAATGTTCGAACTCTACACCTAAATATTTTAATGCTAGTGCTTGTGATCCATAACCTGCAAACATTTCTATTAGTCTAATCGGTTTTGTTATTTTGTATCTAGGATACATCATATCAAATATTGTTGTTTGCCCCATTATAACTCATCCAAACTTTTAACTTCCCTATTTTCTTCACTAGGTTGTTCTACAATTTCAAGTTCTGCATCTGGGACATTATCAACATAGTTTTTGCTACCATCTTCATTTATAACTGCCATATCACCTTCATAAGCTGTTTGCATATCAACACTCATAATACCCCATTTAGAAATCAATTGTCTTAATAATGTTTTAAATGCCATTCCATCAAAGTCTTTAGTCCAAAATGTGTATGCAGTTTTATTTTTTTTATCTGCTCTATACCCATTTGAATATTGTAATGCGTGGTCTTCCATTTGTTTTTTTGTCATATATATAGTTTTAGTAAAACCATTTATTAATGTAAATGTTGCCATATAACCTATTGTTTCTTTAGTATCTCTAACATCATCATCTACAATAAATTCAAATGTTGGATTTCCATTTAAACTATTTCTTCCTTTATATTCTCCCTCTTTAACTTCAATTACATTTATATCTTTATATTGCCCACTTCTTTGAGCCAATTCTAAATATCCTTTATAACCTAAAATAAATTGTGCAACCATACCTCTGCTCTTATCTTTAAATGGAACAAGATAATATCTTCCTAATTGTGGACTTGGGCTTAAATTTAAAGATTCTCCTAATAATGCACCACTTAAGATACTAGCATTTTCACATTGACCTAATTGTGGGTTTGTGCTAACTGCACTAACTATACTTGAAATAAATCTAGCACCCTTTTCTTTACTTCCAATTATTTCATTTACTTTCTTCTTAATTCCTTCACTTGTCATAAAACCACTAAATGTAACTTGGTTTTTTGGTTTAGCAACAACTTCATTTGCCATTATTTAACACCTTCCTTTAATTTATATATTTCTTTTTCTAATATATCCATTTGTTGATATAATCTTTCACATCTTTCTCTATTCCAATTACTATTTTCATTAATTAAATATTCCAAATCTTTTTGAAATGTTATCGTTTTAGCTTGCATATCAATTTTATCACATTCTGGAATGTAACTGCTTTCACTTGGTTTTTTCTTGCAATAAGTTAAAACCATATTAGAACAATATTCAAAATCTATGCTTTCTATAAAACTAATTAATTCTTCTTTTGACATTATTTTTCACTCTCACTTTCATCATATTCTTTTAATATTCTTTTAGCTTCTTTCTTGCATTCTCTTTCCCATTTTCCTAGTTTGTTTTGATCTTCGGTTATAGCAAGTGCTAAAGACCAAATCATAACTTTCATTGACATAAGTTCTAATCTTAATTTTTCAATTTCTTTATTCATACTTTATGCCTTCTTTCTTCATAAATTCACGAACTTTAACAATGTTTTCTTTTGTATCGTTGATTGTAAATGTTACAGTTATGATTTCATCATCTTCAATTATTTCTTTAGGTGCAGTTAATACTTCTTCCACCTTTTGTTCTACTTTCTTATATTCTTCAGCTTGCTTTTCAAGTTCTTTTGTTTCTTCAACTATTTTGTCTATTTCTTTATGTCTATCTAAAACAAGTCTTTTGCATTCGGCAAAATTGTGATTTCTCTTATATTCGTAAAATATTTCATCACGATATTCTTCCATTTTAATTAATTCTAAATCTTGTTTTATCTTTTCACAAAAATTAATAACTTGCTCTTTTAAAGATTTAACACTAGCACTTAAAGTAATGTTTAACCCAATGTCATCAAAAGTTACAACATCTTGAAGATTATTTGCAGTAAAATATTCCATTGCAAAGTCATATAATTCCATCCTTTTTGATATTTTCTGTTGATTCTCAATACTATCAATTTTTATTTTTAATATCTCACTTGCAGTTATTAACTTGGTTTTACATTCTTGCTCATACTTTTCGTTAAACATTTCGTATGGTTCAAGTATCTTATTCTTTATAAACTTTCTTCTGTCATCTAGTTCTTTTAAGATATTATTTATTTCAGTTCTTCTTTGCTTAACTTCTTGCTTATTTTCTTCTGTGCAATCGAGAATATCAATATCTTTAATTTTCTCATCAATATATGTGCCTATCATTTCTAGTTGAGAAAACACTTTTGGCATTTGTTCAATTTTAACTATTTCATTGACATCAATTTTGTTTTGCATTTATTTCACTCTCCAATTCATCTTTAAGTTGATACAAGACATCATTAAATTCGTAATCTTCTTTAGTCCACCTATCAACCATATTGTTCATAAAGATTCTATTTTCTACATCTTTAAGCTTTTCTTGCAATGTTTTACCTTGCAACGAACCTTTAACCAAAACATATAAATCATTGTTTAATTTCTTCATTCCACACTTCCTTTATTAAATTAATTAAGTCTTGATATGCTTGTGTCTTTTTAACATAGATAACCTTACCCGTTTCTTTTTCTTCAAACTTTGCTTTTATTAACAACTCGGTTAGCTTATACAATGCAAATTGTTGAATATTATCATTCTTTTGCATTTTCTATACTTTCATCACTAATAAGTTTTATATCGGTTATCTTCTTCATATCATCTTCAAGCCAATTTGGTATTAATGGCTTTTCTTCAAACAACCATAACATTGCCTTACCAAATTCTTCATCAGTTTTAAAGTAACCTTGCTTATACAACTTTTCTAATCTTAAACGATTATAAATTTTATATTCTTTATCACAAGCACTTATTACTTCGGCTAATGTTGGCATATAATTGTTGCTTGTAATAATATCATCTACTGCTTTAGCAACAACTTGATAATCGTATTTTTTTAATTTATTAAAATACAATTGATTAAACATTAACGCATCTTCCTTGCTCATATCTTTAAAATAATATGGGTAAGCAATAGTTAATGCCTTTGCAATTTTATTGAAATCTAATTGTTCCATTTGACATTTCCATTAAAACTTCATCCATTGCAGAAGTTTTTCCTTTCCCTTGCTTTTGTCTAATTTCTTTAGGCGGATAAACCGATTTCCAACTATTCATAATAGATTCGTTTAGCATTTTTATTTTAGTTGTATCATCGTATTTGCCTAATTCATTAGTTAATAATTTAATAGCTCTATCAGTATTTTTACATTTTAATTTTAACCTTAAATCTAAAAATTCTAAAAATAAATTATTTAATTCAACATCTTCAAAATAAGTTTTTTCATTTTTTTCTTTTGGTAATATATCTTTAGATATATTACTTTTCTTTTTATTATACTTATCTATATCTAAATCTATACTATGTATACAAGTCGTATCCAAAGTGTATACATTGTTTTCATCTAGCCCAAGTTGATTAAGTTCATCTTGATATAAGGTGGGCTTTGTTCGGTCATTTTGTAAATAATTATTCATTCTCCAATGTCTTATCACTATAACGCCACTTTCAAAAGGAATAATAAATGACTTTGCAATTAACAATTTCATATCATCTTCTTTAAGCCCTGTAAAAAGTAATATCTTTTTCCAATTATCTACAAAGCCATCATCATCGGCACGCATACCTAGTTCATAATATAGCAACCTTGCACTAACGGGCATTTCTAAAAACTTATCGGTATCTACCACATTTAAACTAAACATTCTTTTAGTTGCCATATTAATTCTCCTTGCTTGTTATTGATTCTTGCAAGTTTTTATAATCTTGCCTTAAATTATCTCTTTGTCTTTTATACATAATAGCTTCTTGTCTTGCTTGATTAAGTTGCATATTAACAAACTCTTTGCTTAACATAGTGGCCAATTTTTCGTTTTCTTCTTCTAGTTCTTCATATTTCTTTTTTAAATTCTTATATCGAATTTTATAATTTGCATTTGAGCAAATATGTTTAATTTGAGTTATTATTTGTTTTATTTTTGTTTTCATTATACATTCTCACCCTTTCCTTCTTTTCTAAAATTGCTATCCTTACAAAATCACTTATTGTTTGCCCCGTTTCTCTTGCAATATTTTCTAATTCTTCTTGTTCAAAATCATTTAATCTAATATGCAAAAAGTGATTTCGTTTAACATTTGTTTTAGGCACTTTTTTCACCTTCCTTTCCAAAGCATTTTTTTATCTATCTTGCCTTACAATACAAATGTTATCACAATAATTATGTTTTGTCAACACAAAAATTAAAAAAAGAGAAACTTTTTTCATTTCTCTTTAAATGGCATTTATTTTGTTTTTAACGAATGTTTTATCTTTCTGGTATATTTATACTAATTTGACATTTTCGTTAAATCTACCCATATAGAATTAAATCTAGCGAGATTATTCGATAACTATTTGGAATTTAGTTGCGGTATCGCCATAAACACCTGCAAAGTTTTCTCCATACTTGTCATATTCATCATCGTATTGCCAAGCATAGTTATTTACTTTGTATTTTGCTTTCTTATAAGGCCTAATATTGTCTGGTGTCGTGTAATAAACTCTTATGCAATCTATTACTCTACCATCACCCGCATATCCGTTATGGAAGTCGTTTATATCGTAACCCGTTACTCTCGGTAACCATCCTTTGCCTTTTATGTGTGCTTGATACCAAATATCGCCTTTATCTACACTAATAGCTACACCTATAATTGGTGAACCTTCCCAACCTGCATAATCTTCAAGGTTTCTAACTTCAGGTAGCCATCCGTGATCTCTTGTTTTTACACGATATGTTACATTTACATCATTGCCACTTGGTATTCCACCATTAATCTTATTTGCTTCATCAATAATGTAATTCATTTTAGATAATAAATAAGGACCTGGGCAACTTGTGTTTGCAAACATACTATGCCAAGTTACATTTTTACCTTTTACTAATTTACCCAAATTGTTTCTTTTAGCAATATCGGCTACCAATTTAATTAATTGATTTAATACCTTATCGCTAACTGCCCAATTGCCACCATATACACTATTTGAAGTTTCTATTGTTACGGATTTGCAATTGCTATCCCAATTTGAATTAGTCCAAGCGGTGTTTTCTTCACCTACATAGCAAGCAATTTCACCATTCTTGCCGATTCCATAATGAGATGATCCATTTCTTCCTACTTGTTGAAATATTTCACCACATTGTTTTGCAGTTAATACACCTGCCATGTGGTGTATCGTTATTGCTTCTATTTTTCTACCACTTCTTCCGTATGTAAAGTTTCCACTATATGCGGGGTAAGTAGCCGTAGCTAGGGGCGATTTAATCATCTGGCTCGCCCCTTCCATTTGATAATTCTTTTAAAGTTTCTTCTTTAATTTTTGCCATTGTATTTCACTCTCCTTTTTCTTCCATACTAAATAATTTACCACCTACAAGATATAAACTAATTACACCTGTAATAGCAACTATTGTTTTGGAAATATTGTCTAAATGCCATCCCCAAATAGGGCTTAATGCTAAAATTAAAGCATTTACCATATTTAGGCCATTTACGACATATTTACTTATTTTTTTAATTTTATTCATCTTTTTTCACCTACCTTTAATCTGTTGTTTTTGTATATTCTATTGTCATTACAATGGTTGCACCATTTTTAAATGAAGCAAAACTGTTTCCACATTCTATCGCAATAACATCTTGATTAACATATACTTGCGAAGCCCATTGTATATCCCCAAAATATGTTGTCATACAACTTCTTTTTGTGTTATTTTTTATTGCCCACGCTTCTATGCTAATTATTAAATCGCTGTTAAAAACTTTATTATAAAAGTTTTGGACATTTGCACTATCACCTGTATCGATAAAAGACACTCTATATATGGGTTTCCCATTTATCCATTTTCCAACTTTTTTTTCACTTGTTGAATATTCAAAAGGGTTTACACCTCCAACAGTAAGTGCAAGGAAATCAACTCTATCTTTGTATTCTGTCCAAACACTTTGCCCCGTAGGTAATGTTCCATCAAGTATAGCATCTTCGTATCCGTATCTATCTCTTAAAATAATCTTATAGTTATATGTTTTAGTATAAATTAAATTATTTAATTCAAGATTTGATACAGTTATGTTACCACCACTTATTGTTGGTGTTAATGTCGTATAACTAGATGGTTCGGTCGTTCCTTTTTCCCAAATCTTATAACCTATTTGTTGAATATTGTTGTTATTACCAATAACATCATTGCCTTTATAGAAAGTTCCTTTAAGGTTTAATACGGCTTTGTTATCGGTTAGTGTTGTTCCACCACCACTTTTTCTTTTAATAGAAGTTGTGGCTCTTTCAATAGTCGGTTTTGTATAAGGTATCCCATCTGGTCTTTGTGTTGAATTATTAATCGTTACAAATAAGTAATCAGTAGCCGTTCCGTTAAGACTATCTTTTACTTCTTGAATTATCGGTGCTTTGTTATTTGAAGTAAGCATTATGTCATTTTGCGTATAGTCCACATTAAATATATTTGAACTTTGATAACCACTTGTTGGTATTGTGTAATCCGTATTAAGGTGTCTTAATTTGTATGTTAATGTTGCACCATCGAATGCGGTTACATTTAATGTAATTCTCTTTTTACTTAAATACCTAACTACTGTTGTATCAGGAACATTTAATGCCGTTAAAACACTATTTGTTTCTACCATTGTTGCCGTATTAATTACAGGCGGTTTATGTAAGTTTGGCAATGTTGCACTTCCACTAACGCCCATACTATAACCCCAAGCAGTTGGATTAAAACTACCACTAAATGAAACCGATTTAGTTCCATCCGCATTATGAGTTATATTTCCTGTTGCCGAACCTAAAGTTCTAGAACGATAATCACCACTACCTAGATTCCCACTATTAGATAAATCACCACTAATAGACCAATATGTTGCTTGGTAGTTTCCAATATAACCATAATCAATTACTAATCGCAATTCAACAGTTACATTAGTTCTATTGTTTGCAACATCTTTAGAATTGTATTTTGCCCATAATTCCAAATGCCCTGCCGAACCACCATAAACGACAGTATCGCCAGTTCCTATCTTTTGAAAAGTATCAGTTAATTCCATTTTTAATCACCTCTATTATAGAAATGTCCAAAGCATTCTTCTCCATTTCCATCAGTAAACAATTGTGCAATAAACATTGGTGTATCATCTATATCATTTTTACCATAAGTATATACACCAAATAGGTCTAGGTCTTTTTGTTTTGAACCATCTTTTGTATATTGACCTACAATAGTATCACCATCTTTATAATAAGTTCCCGTATTTCTATGTTGTGCTTTAAAGTTTGAACTTGTATCTTCGATAGTCATACCTTCGGCATTAAATTTAAAGCCCGTTGTTGTCGTTACTTCTCTTACTTCACCACTTAAAGGGTTGCCTTCGCTATCATATTGAACATCTATGTTTGAATTATTTGCTAAAACATTTAATAATGCACCATCTTTTTCAATTATCAAGTTGGTTTCATTTATTTTGCCATTTGCTTCATCGATTTGTCCCGCTTGTAATGTCAATGTACCTTCGACATTATCTATCGTTGTTCTAGCCCATTTTTTAAATGTTTCTTCCCCATTAATAAACACATTTTGTTCTTTTGCTTCTTCACCTATTTGTGTATCAAATGTATTTATTAATACACCTGTATAAACTAAATCGTTTGTTGCTAGTGTTTTGAATATTTTATTACCATCCGTTATTTGTATCAAGTCATAACTATCTATTGCAGGATTGCCTAAAATCTTACCCGTTTTAAGTGAATCTATACTAAATTGATTTGTGTTTTGCAATATTGCTTCAAGTTGCGTTTTGTTTTGCCTATATTGAATATAACTATTAGTATTTATATTAGATAAAATATCTATATAAGTAATGCCTTTGTATGTACTAGGCATATCTACTTGTCCTAATTCTTCTGTATATGGTTCGGCTAATACATATTGAACTTCGGTATTGTGTGTTGATAGCCAATTATTAAAATTAGGCACTGTATTTGCAATATTCGTTTTTATTCCTATATAATTAGTTCCGTTTCTAATTGCAATACAATTATTTGGATAATTAGCCCATTCACTTGCCGAAAAAGAAGATACATTGCCTTTAAAATAATTGCTTATTGTTTGTACTTCACGAACTCTTGTCTGTGTTAAATTGTTTATTGTTAGCCAAAACACACCATAAGTTGAACTATATTCTTTCGAAATGCCATCGTTCCCATCTAACACAACACTGCCTATCTTCCTATCAACATACAACATACCATTTTTTATGTATAGCAAGTCTTTTGTATCTCCTCTGCTACGAAGTGGGTTGTCTAGGGTGTATAGGTAGGTGCTAGATTTGTATTCTTCGTATGTTGTTGCTAGTGTGCCTTCTTCTAATTGTGGATATATTGTTGTATTAACTTGTGTGCCATTTGCTACATACACTCTTATATAAATTTGTTTTTCACTTGTTATAGTAAAAGAATTACTTGTTCTACCAGAACTTGCCAATGCTGTTCCATCACTATCAAGGATTTGTAATACAATGTTGTTATTTAAACCACCGCTTAATGTGTATGTTCCTGCTTTTAATGATTGAAACCACCCATTTGTGCTTGTTGTTGAAGTAGTTATGCTATAAGCATTTGCATTTGCAGTTCCATTTACACTTATTGAGCCATCATCATTGTATATAAAAGTAATGCCGTTTGTGGTTCTAGTATAACTTAAACCATAAAACAAATTCTTCCCTGTGGTTTTAACTTCAACACCATATTTACCATAAGGTATATAACTATGGACTTGTGAACCTATTGTTATAATAAAATCATTAAATTCTGTATAATCATCAACATTTCCTGTTCCATTCAAATTTGAATAAAATAATAAATATATTCTGTCAGTATTAGTAGGATATGCGTTAGGAATAGTCATCGTGTTTAATCCGTCTGTTGATATAATAGAACCTATTCTTGATACTGCAACTGTTGATGAATTACCAAAGAATAATACATAAGCCCCAATATTATTTGAACTTGAAACAATTCGGCAAGATGTACTTATTGTCTTTCCTAATAATTCATTGCCACCTAATACCATATAACAATATTTATAAGTTCCTGCAATGGTTTGTGTTGCTCTTATTCCTGTATCTATTACACTTTTTCTTGCACCATTACTATATGTTTGCTTTTCTTTATCAAACAAATTCTCATATCCCACACTAACTAATTCACTTGGATAATCTGGACTTGGCATTGCACCATATTCTTCATATTCAGTAGCAATTGTTCCTTCTTCTAATTGTAAATCTTTAATATAACTGTCATTTGTTGAAGCCCAAGTAATACGAATATAAGAAATAGTTTTACCACTTGATGAAGTAACCGAAGTATGTTTGGGTTCTGTTGTATCAATATTAATTCTAGTATTAGTGCCGTCATCATACATAAAATAAAATACACCAGCAGAACCGCTTGAAACAGCAGTTCTATAACTATCAAATGATAAAGTATATTGAGTATTTTCTTTAAAAATTCCATTTAATATTTGTTTATTATTGGGAAAATTAATATAATAATAACCATTGCTTTGTAAAGTTGGCGTGTTAATCATTGAATAATCTATTAAATTCTTTCCACTTCTTGTTTCTTGTGTTGTCTTACCTTCTAATTCAAAATCAATTAATTCAGTTTCTGCACTATCTTGTAAATAATATGTATTGTTGTTTGAACTTGCTTGTTCTTTAACTAATTCACCATTTATGTAATTATTAGAACCATCAAGAAATAATGTATCATCGTTGCTTGTTGGCGTTTCGTATCTAATAATACCATCTTCGTAAACAACTCTACCAATTTTGAATTTAGTTCCATTTTCATATTTTTCTACAACTTCAATAGGTATTTCCCAAGTTGTTAAGTTGTTTAAATCAACAAATATTAATTCACCACTTCTATTTATTGTTGCAATTTTTCCCGCTTGTTCGGCGGTTCTTGAAATATATTCTCTTGCCGTAATAGTGTTATCATATACGCCTATTTCATCTAAATAGCCTATGAATGAAGTTATATTGCAAGTTACACCCGCTTGTGAACAAATATCTTGCAGTATTTGTAATTTAGTCGCAACACCACCATTTTGTTCTATTAATGGTTGTGCATTATAGTTGAAATCAAACTTAACGGAATTATCTCTTAACTTAATTGTTGTTTTTCTTTTGTCGTTAGTTGGTGTATCTTGTATATTGAATATTCCAATAGGAACATATTCGTAGGAATTACCCACCAATGTTCCTATTGAAATTGATACTTGATTTTGTATTATGCTTGTGTCTATATCGTGTAATATTAAATCCGCTTCTTTAGATATAAAATTGTTTAAACTAAATATTTTTGCACCATTTGGTATGATTCTAGATTTAACTGTCAACTTTTCGCAATATCTGTCGGCATCTTGCAATTCTACATTGTTGAATAATAGTTTTAATTTGTTTTTAGCTTGTTGGCTATATATCACTTGCTTGTATTCATTACTTACATTATGTGCCATATTTTATTCCTCCACGAATCCCCAATTAACATTTGTATAAATGTTTTTGTCAGGATCAGTTTTATCTACATAATATTTATGGTATTTAACAGTTGCATTTCTGTACATTTTTTTAGATACAAATGCGTGTGCGGGTTCATAAAAGAAATAGCAATCTAACCATACATTAGTTGTCATATCAAATAGTGCAAATAGTTCACTACCATACATTTGTGGAATGTTAAACTCTAATGTTGCAACATCGTGCCTTACACGATTTCTAACTGTATAACCACCCGTATTTGTATAAGCATCCAAATCTACATCGTTAGCTGCCCCATCGTGTTCTGGCAAAGTGTTTACGCCATCGACTTGATAAGGAAATTCTTGATATGCACTATTGCTACCCCAAGGCCTAATATATAATTTATCGTATTCGTAACTCATATTCTTTCATCTCCTTAATAAATGCTTAATGGTTTCCCATTAGACTTTGCCATTGCTTGTAATTGTTCCAATGTGTAACTTCCTATCTTGTGATCTTGGTCTAGATAAATGTTATATACACCACCATTGCCACTATTTGCATTTCTTAATGCTCTTGTCATTGCATTTTCAACACCATAAGCAACGCTACTTACAATTTGGTCATTATTCATTACCGCAGTATGTGAGCCTATATTACCTACAAGTTCAGGGCCATTTTCTCTTGCTTGAAATAATTGGCCAACAGGTGCAATACCACCTAATGCGTAACTAGAAATTGGTTGCCATTGACCATTTACAAGAATGCCACCATTTGCACGGCCACCGATAGAGCCACCATAATTAATAGAACCTTGGCCACCACCGCCAACGGATACTTCAACTTTCTTTTTATTGAATGATAAGTTATTCCACCAATCGACAACTCTTTGTATTGCACTCTTAACGCCATCTACAATGCCAAATAATGAGTTAATTGCACCTTTTACATCTCCGTTGATAACACTAACAACAAACTTAAAAAATGGTTTTAATATATCCCATATTGCTTGTGCTAATGTAATTATGCCAGATACAATATCTACTATAATGTTTAAATCTCTCGCTATGCCCTTAAACACATTGTTTGCCATCCATTTTAATATTGGAATTAATGGTTCTATTACCATCTTAAATATTTCCGTTAAAATATCTAACAATATACTAAACACAGGTTCTAACACACTAACAAGTAAGTCGGCTAATGGTTTAATAACTTCGTTCCATATTCTTTTTAATATAGACCACATATCTTCTAAAAATGGCGTAACGACTTCTTTTATTGCTTTAATAGTTACTAAAAAGTCATCTTTTAGCATTGCAACAAATTTATCTACTTTTTCCCTAAACTCATCGTTAGATTTGTATAGTTTTACAAAAGCAGCCGTTAATGTTGCAACTATTGCGATTACTAATGCAACTTTAGGGTTTATTGCAGTTAATAGTTTAGGTATTTTACCAAGATTTTTAACAAATGTTGATATACCCGTAAACTTGATACCCGTTATTTTTGTAAAAATATTAAATATAGCTTTTAAACCTAAAAACAAACTACCACCTACACCTAAAGCACCAAGTATAGTTCCACCAGTTATTTTTTTAAATGTAAAGTAAACATCATTTGTTTCTTCATCTATATTCTTTTGGAAACCAAGCCATTCCATTATTCTATCTCTAATTTTTGTTGCTTTCATTTCTACATTTGTTATTTTTTTGAAATAATCATCGTATGCTTGATTAAAAGCATCCATCAAATCAGTATCTATGCCACCGACACCTGCACCTACGCCACTTGCACTTGCACTAGGTGTGGTAATATTATTTAATTTATCAAAACCTCTTAATCCTCTTTTTAATTTTTCTACGCCTTCGTTTGCTTCTCCCAAACCGCCTGCAACATCATCAATATATTCGGTTAAACCATTGAAATAATCAAAATCTTCTTTTTTGTAACCAAATAATCGTGCTATCATTGCGATAATTTCGGTTATTACCATTACTATTGCATTTAAGTAAGGTAATATTTTAGATAAAATAGGTAAAAATACATTTCCTACTTCCCTTGTTAATCTACTAAATTGTTCATTTAATATTCTCATTTGGTTAGCAGGTGATTCTAATGTTCTACCCCAATCGTTTGTTGCTTGAGTTAATTGCTTTGTTAATGAAATAACTATTAACAATCTCTTTTCGGCATAACTCAAATTAACAACACTTCTATCTATTCCTAAACTATCTAAAGTTGTTTGCAATGTTGTTTGTGTTATATCTGCACCTAATCTTCTTGCTGGTTTTGTTTGCCCTGCTAATGCACTCTGCAATATTTGAGGGACTTGGTCAACATCCAAGTTATATAAAGAAGAAATATCTACGGACATTTGTGTTAATAATTTTGATAGTTTGTCGCCCGTTTCTACACCCATACCCATTGCATTTGCTAATTGCTTAAATAAAGATGTGGTTTTCATTACCCACGCTTCATCAAGACCATACATTTCACTCATCTTGTTAATAAACTTTTCAGCTTCTCTATAATTGCCATCAAATGCAACTTGGAATAAGTTAAAGCTTTCTAAAAATTCACTACTCTTTTGTGTAACCTTGATTAAACCACTATATACACGAGATAGTGAACTAGCAAACATTCTTAAAGCACTATAATTGAATGCAATATTAACTTTCTTTGCCATTTTATCAGCTTCATTAGATATATTGCCCATTTCTTTAGCACTTTGTTCCATTTGCTTAATTTTGCCTTGTTCTATACTAGACAAAACAGAATGTATTTTTTGTAAAGTCTTTGCATATTCTTTTAGTTTGCTTTCACCCGTAATCGAGTTCTTAAACTTTATGCTTACTTCACTTTCGTTGTTCATATACATTACTCTCCTTTCTTTTGCTTTTGTTCTAATTTTTCTAAATATCGTTGTTTCATTGTTCCGTAATATTTTAGAGAGTTTTCAAAATTTTCGTATTTCTTACTTCTTTCAATTTCTTTTCCTTTTTTCTTTTGTTCTTCTTCTCTTTTTAGTTCAAAATAGGGTTTGCTAGGATATGTATCTATTTTTGTATTGTCTTTTTGACCTTTAAACATACCAGCTAGCATATTAGTAATAAATTGTCGTAATGTGGCAAACAATTTGCCGTTGCCATCGTGTATATACAAGCCCCTTAACCAACTCTTGTAATCTTCTTCTTCAATCTCTCTTTCTTTCTTTTTAATAAAAGAAATACGATATGAGACAAATAATTGTGGATCATCTTTCCAAAATTCTTCTGCACTCATACCGTATTCCAAAGCTTGTGGAAAAAGATAATTACAATAATATTCGTAATAAGAATTATTATATTTTTTAAATATATCTTCTTCTTGATTTTGAATTATTTCTTGTTGGTTTGGGCTTTCAAGTTTTTTCTTTCGTTGTTATATTCTTCTCTAATTTCTACACATTCTTGCAAATATTGTCCTAACTTTTCTCCAAGCCATTCAACTTTCTTTTCATCTTCTAAATAAGGTGCAAGTATCTCTTTGACTTGGGAAATAGTTAATTTGTGATTTGGATACATCCAAATAAAGAAACTTCTTTCTACAATTTTATGTAAAACATCTTCTTTTTGTTTAAGTTCTTTTTCTAAATCTTCTTCACTAATAGTGTTTTCCAAAGGGTTATAGTTGTCATCGATTTCATCTACATATTCGTATAACCCTTTTTGAATGATTTCCATAGATTTTTGGACATTACAAATTTTATCTATTTGCAAGAAGCTATCCCTATTCAATTCAAGTGTATATTCTACACCATTTAATTCTATTATTTCATTTTTTTTCATATTATAATTATCTCCCATTTCCCTTTAATTAGTTTATTTTACAACTACTAATATAGTTCTCTTAAATGAAGCATAACCTGACTTTGAAGCGGTTAATGTTACAATTGAAGTTCCTGCGGCTACACCAGTAATTGTTAATGTCTTACCACTAACACTTGCAGTTGCAGTTCCCGTAGTTGCACTAACGGCCGCAATTGTTGCATCGGCAGGGTTTGTTGACATTGTGATTTCTTTAGTTCCTGTGCCTTCAATAGTTACAACTTCATCGATAGAATTTGTAAATACTACTGTATCTTCTACTATATTATAGCAATCTTCAACATATTCATCACTACTTGTTGGTGTAATTGTAATTTGTCCTTGTTCTAATGAACCAACATCTGTGTTGTTTAACATATAATTTATTGTTCCACTATATTTGAATCCAGTAAAATCTGGTAACAATCTTAAGAACTCGTGGTTTTCACCTTTAATTTCTTCAAGAATGTTAATGTTATCTCTGTGTGCGAAGAATGGCATTTGTTTTTGTGGGTTTTCGGTTCTTCCTTCTACACTTGTTGATTGTCTATTACCGATAGCAGTTTTATCTAATTGATTAGGTGCAGAACCATTTTCACCTGTGCCTTCAATTGGCAATAATATAGAATACTTTCCGTTTGCTTTCTTCATCAATAATGCACTACCACGATGTTCACTTAAAGCTCTATCTTCAATGCTATTAAAATCCATTATTTCATCTCCTTATTATATTTCCCCTTGCATTACCTATCAAACATTGATAGTTAATTGTTCTTCGCAAAACATTTGTATCGATATTTGGTGTGTATTTGCATAGGGTTCTTTTCATATTTAATTGTTCGAAGAATTGAATAGTCATTTTTGTCAATTCATCGTTTATAACTTGTGAAGCAATTTTCTCGTTGTTATGATTTTGGTCTTTAGTATAGATGTTAATTATATAATAATGGGCATCGTAGAACTCTATTTTGTCATTCGTGCAATTATCCGTGTTTTTGGTGTCATCTAAAACACAAGTTACAATGGGAAAATGGGTAGAGGTGTTCGTGTTGTGTTTAACAACTTTAGCATTGTATTGTGAATTACTTTCTATGTATTGTTTAAACCTTGCATAAATTTCTTCATATTTATCAATCATTTACTCACACCTCCATCGAAATATTCTTTAACCCATTTGGGCATATTATTTTCTACTTCTATTTTTGTATATCTATATATCTGCATACCTTTATAACCTTTTGTAAATAAAACTTCACCATCTATTGTTTTATAATACCAACCTTTTTCATAGTTGTTTACATTGTATTGCCAAGCACCTTCTACGGGATTTTCTTGACCTACAATTCCAACACCATATTCAAATGCTAATGCAATGCTAAATCCTTGACTATAATCACGAATTTTATTGCTTTGTGTTGCTAGTATAGCTGGTATTGTAAAATCGTTGTATAATACAAAACCATCATCTTCTTCTCGTATTTTATTGCGTGTTTTGTATTCTTCTATATATTCACTATTGGTTGTTTCATCTGTAAGTCTTTCATCCATTACTTTATTAAGTGTTTCAACAACTTTATCTTGTATAAACTTTTGAAAAGACTTATCATATTTCATTTGTGATAATCGCTTTATATATTCTATTTTGCTTTCAAGTTCTTTCAAACCCTTAATCTCACAACTTACTTTTAACATAATTACTTATCACTTTTAAAAAAAGTGGATTTTTTGTCGTTTTTTTCTTCTTTATCATCTTTTACTAATTCAAAATCACCAGTTCCAATATAATCAGTTGCTAATGCTTTCTTTACTTCATATATTGTTCCTGTTCTTTTATCTTTTACTTTTACTTTAATTATTTCCATTATGATCCTCCTTTACAATTTCTTCAAATATTACCATTATTTTGGTATTTTGTGGTTTGTATGACCTTACAAGGTAATTTGCATTATCACCATATTTAACTTCGTTTTCTGGTGTTGCACCATACAAATAAGCCACATCGAATGCTTTAAACCTACCATCTTCGGTATAATCTATTAACAAACTAATAATGCTATTTTGAGTTTCACCATACGCTTTGTAATAAGCTTCCAAGTCTTTTTTTGTTAAAGGTTGGTAGTTTACTTTTCCAAAGTAGAATGGTTCGTTATAAGTTACTATTTCATTGCCATAATCATCAAGAATTACTTCTTTTTTTGTCGCAATGTATAAGTCTTTGTCCCAATTTTGATGTATGTTATTAGGTGCTTTAAACATTTTTAATCACCTTCAACTTCTTCTTCAGTTGGTTCTTCAACTTCTTCTTCTTGAATATAACCTACAACAGATTCAATTTCACTTCTTAATTCGTAAGATATATACCCACTATCTCTAGTCCAAGACAATCCATTTTCGGCATAAGATTTAATACCTTCTGTACCAATGCCTTGATATATTTCTTGGCAACATCTTAATTGCCAGTTTTTATATTTGCTTGGCAAGTCCATATTTGAATAATCTTGGTAAGGGAATCTTATGGATAGTGCTATAAATTTACTATCATCTAATAGTCTATTTAATACACTTTCGTAAGTTTCATTATCGCCAAAGATTCTTTCGTTATATTCTATTCTTTGCTTTAAAAGCTCTAATTGTATATTTTCACTATCCATAAGTTATCTCTCCTTTTAATAATTATCCTTGTGATACGATTCTTGCTACTGGAATTAATTTGTCATCAACATAAACTTTTGCGGTTCCTGTTTTATCGTTGTTTACTAATTCCCAATTTGAACCAGTTTCAAAATCAGTATCTTCTGGTGATACAGTTCCTGTTCCTTTGTAAGAAATTAAGTAAGGAACTATCATTTCTCTTACACGAGTGATTAAGTCAGTCTTTCCACCTTTGTCATAAGGGTCTCTTGCAATTTCACTTGGAACTTCTGCACCAATGTTTTCATATTCGAAGAAACCTTTTTGGAATACATATGAAGTATAACTTGTTACTGCTGCAGCTCCTTCACCAGTTGTTTCACTTGGCATTTCATCATCAACAACAACTAATTTTCCATTAAATGTTCCAATTGTTAAATCTCTTTGAATACCATCACTATCAGTATATTTTAAGAAATCAATTAAGTTTAATCCTTCAAGATTTGTTGAAACTGCACTGTGCATAAAGATTACATCCATTTTTGCTTTCTTATCACCTAATGCTTTTTGAGCTGCTCTATTTAAAGCATCAGCAGTTAGGTTTCCACTTACTGTGTATGTGTGTTTGTCAACGAATGCACCATTAACACCACCAGTCATTGAGAAGATACCTTTTAAAATTGATAATACAGTTGATTGTCTTCTTTCATCCCAATATTCATTAACTTCTCTTGCTTCTGCTTTGAAATTAGCACCTGTAATATCACTAGCAAAGTCATATTCTCCCCAAGCTTTTGCTCTACCATAGCAAATCTTTCTTTGATAGAAAGTATCTCTTTCACTACCTTTTGGAATATTAGTGTTTCCATCATAGTTTACAGGATCACCACCTAATCTTCCTTTAATTGGCTCTACTACCGCATAGCCACCACTTTGTTCACTCATTTTTGCTTTGTATTTGTTTACAACATTAAATAAAGCATTTTTAATTAAAGAATTTTCTTTTGTGCTTTCTAATGTTCTACGATAAGTTTCAAATACTTCTTCATTAAAAATCTTATCTCTAAATTTTTCCATTATTCATCTCTCCTTCTTTTTTAATTTAGATTTTCTAATCCGTTAGGATTCTCTTGTAACCACTTGTTTTGTTCTTCGGCACTCATATTGCCAAATTTATCAAGCGTCATTACATCTTCATTTGGATTAACATTTGGAATAGTAGGTTTTAAATCCGCATTAACCAAAGATTCTTTTGTTTGCTTTGCAACGCTATCTTTAAGGTTTGTTAATGTTTGTTTAAACATAGTTGCCTTTGCAATAGTGTTTTCTAAATTATCATCAACCAAACTTGCAATCAATTTTTCATCAATGTTCTCACCTGCAAGAATTTCTTTTGCTTTGGCAGTATTAACGATTATTCTTGATTCACGCAAATTATTTTCCGTTTCTTTTTTCATTTGTTCTAATTTTTGTTGTTCGGTCATATTTGCTTGTTCGATTTGATTTAATTTAGTTTTAATCGTGTCGTAATCGCTATATTTACTATTTTCGGTTTTCAACGCATTTAATTGATCTTGTAATTCTTTTACTTTTGCATTTTCGTTTAAATGATAGTTGTTTAAGAAATTAGTAATTTGTTCTTCGGTTGCATTTTCTCCTAATATTTTTTTTGCTTCATCTCTGTTCATATTTTCATCTCCTTCTTAACGATAGCTTTTTACGGAAGCTAACAAAACCATTTAGAGAATGATTTATATTTACATTTGTAAGCTCACAAATGTTAAAGCTAAAATTGGTTGCTCGAGCTAGATTCGAACTAACGAATGAGTGGTTCAAAGCCACTTGTGTTTCCACTTCACCATCGAGCAATAAATTGGTTGCGGTCGTGGGAATTGCACCCCTCTATTAGGTTATGAGTCTAATGTGCTACTATTACACTTCGACCGCTATATGGCACAGATTAATGGATTCGAACCACTATCTTTGGTTTTGGAGACCAACATTCTTCCATTGAACTAAACCCATATGAAAGGGCTATTGCCCTTGATTTTCTAATTGTTTTGTATCTTCTATATTGTTGTTTTGCTCATTTATTCCACTCTCGTTGTTATTGCTTTTTGCTTGTTGCAATTGTTGTGTAATTTGCCTTTGTTCTTCAATAAATGATTCTTGTAATTTTGTAACACTTACTGGATCACTAAACAAACCAACAACTGCATTCCTTATTTCTGGTGGAATTTGTGCAGTAGCAAGATTTATTAACGCTTGTGTCTTTGTCAACAAGTTATCACTTAAATCTCTACTAAACTTAATATCTATCTTACTTACTAACAAATCACTTATTCCACTATTATCTAAGCTCTTACATATCTTTAAAATTACCTTTAACGAATTTCTATCACATTTTTTAAATGATTTTTCTTCGTTTTCTACTCTTACACTAGCACTTGTGAATCCTTGGCCTGTTAAGAAACCTTTACCAGTTTCAGCATTACTTAAATCTCCGTTGCTAGTTGCTTGGGGAACACTCAATATACTATGCAAAGCACCTAGTTTTCTCAAATAATAAATTTGAGTGTCAAGTGATTTTAACCTAGATTGTAATAATTCAACACTTGCTTTCTTTTGGTCAGTCGATTTAATAGAAACTGCACCATATTCTTTAATAGCGTCCATTGCAGTTTTGTTTACTTCTGCATTTGTAAATACCATTATTGCATTTACAAAACTTTCTATGTCATCTTTATCTAGGTTTTCTACATAGTTAATATCATCGAATATATCTTTACATATTTCTAGGTAGCTCATTCTTTTCCTATTAAAGTAATATTCTGTTACAATATGGCAATTATGAATAATTGGTTTCGTTTCAATTACTCGCATTTGTTGTTCACCAAGCTTATCATCTATAATATATAATTTATTTCTCGTATAAACATTGTATTCATTATAAGGGGTTTCTTTTGCTTTAGGTTTACCAGTATCTGGGTCTACTTCTTGAACGATATATTTTTTGCTTACTTGTACGAATGCCAAAAGTTGCTCGTGATTAATTGAACTAGAATAAACAACCTCTGTATTTCTTACATCCAAGTTAAGCAACTCTATTGGTGCTTCATCATCTTCACTTATTGGGCTTGCATTAACATATCTAAAACCACGACCGACAGTAAATATATCTTCGTAAATATCTTGGTCTAATTGGTCTTTGTCTTCATAACTAACATAATTATTTAAAGTTACTATTTGCTCATTTGCTTTATCATCTAATGGTGCATATTGAATTGGTTTACCTAAAAGAAATGCTTTTTTCCAATCTTGAAATGCCCAAGCCCAATTTTCTACACCTTTATTATTTATATCAGTTCTTGTTAATTTTTTCTTGTCTTTTATATCTTGATCCCCGTATAAGTAATTCTGCAAATATATAGTTTCCGCTTTGTTTTTTCCGTGCAATTCTACACTATTTTGTAAAATATCAAGAACTTTAAGTGCTTGTTCTTCTGGTGTTCCACTTAACAATTGTTCTTCGGTATAGTTAGCGTAAATAGTGTGTCTACCATATGTTTTCATTTTTCAACTCCTCACCGAGTTTTACTCTTAATTTACACAATCAATATACATTATTTTTTTTATTTTGTCAAATTATACATTTTAATTTAGAAAAATTGTCTAATATCTGGTATAGGAATTGCTATTTGTGGTTGACTATTTTCTTCAATTATTTCACTACAAAACATAGCTGCACTATCTGGTGCATCATCGTTTGGATTGCTACCATCACTATTGTAAAGTGTTAAGTTTTCCATAAATCTACCAATGTCTGTATTAATACCATACATTGCTTTGTTAGGGAACACTAAAGATTTCTTTATCAAGTGCATTTCATTGGTTATTCTTGCAGATTTTTGTATAGTATTATATTTTTCTATTATTTCACAATAATCGATGTTCTTGGCAGAAAGCATTTCTTCAATTGCTTGTTTTAACTCACTTGTAACATTGCTTTCTATTACTAGACATATAATATGATTATCTATGATTTTATTTACAATATCGTTATACATATCTTTTGTTGCAGTTCTTGTAAATAGACAATCTCTTAAATAGTAATCAAACTTGCCATCATTGTCTACCTTTTTAAATATTGGCATTGCAAAGAAGTCCTTGCCACTTTTTCTAGTAGCATCTATTACGGCATAAGTTCCAATATAATCAGTAGATGGTATCGTTTCGTATGTTCTTAATTTATCGTAACTAAATATCAAAGCTTCTGGGTTTGTTGGTTTTTGTTGAAAGTTTGTTTCCCATAGGTAATCTTCCATATTTGCTTTTTCTTTTAATAAATCTTTTGTTGACTTTATTTCTGGGCAAGTGCTTTCTCCCGTTTCATAATCTAATGCAGGAACTTGAATAATAACACAAGTTTTATCTTCACTAACCCAAGTATATGGATATTTAGGATGTTTAACAAATTTATGTTCTTTCTTTAATTGTTGAATTTTTAAATCAATATAATCACCACTAGCCCATAATGTTCCCGTTATGCAAACTTTAGGTGGCTTATTTTGAACAAATCTCTTTTCCCAAACTGTTATTGATTTGTTATAGTAATATTTATTTAATGCTTGATTCATTGCTTCTTTGTAATCTGGATAAAGGTCATCTATGTGAATGCTCTTACTTGCTCTTGATCCTACGACATTAGCTTGTGTTGTTTTTGCATAGTAACTTAAAGGTAATGTGCATCCTCTTAATTTCCATTCACTATCAGTTTCTTTTAGAAAGAAATCTTTATCTTCTTTGTCAAATTTTAAACTTGGAAATACTTCTCCAAACTCATCACTTTTTATTTCATCTATAACTGTTCTACTACCACTTTTAACGACAGTATCGTTGGAACACAAAGACAACATTGCACCCTTGTTATCTATCCCAAAAGACCAAGCTTCACTTATTTTTTTAGGATATGTCTTACCATATCCAGATGGTGCATTAAATATTAAAGTAGTAAAGTTAGGATTACATTCTAATTCTTGTAAATAGTGCATATATCCAACTAGAATATTGTATCTGGGTTCAAAAAATTTCTCTTTTTCTGGTAAATCCCATTCACGATACACCATATAGTGTTCTAGTGAAACTCTTGCACCCAATTTATAAGCATACTTTAAATGCTTTGCATATTCTTGATAATGTTTTGGGTTTGTATCGACTTGCACTAGCAAATCCAATAAAGGAATATATCTTTTTATTACTAATTCACCACATTCTTTTGTATTGTCTTCAAAGTTTTGGAATAAAGAATATAAATCTTTCATCATTTCAAATATGTCTTCAAAACTTATTTTTTTGCCAAAAGAATATTTAAAATTGTTAGTTAAAATATCTAATATTTCTACAATAGTCTTTTTAATCTTTAATTTCTCTTTATCCATTATTTCTTTTCCTTTTTATTGGCAAATTGTTTATATTTGCCGATTCTTTCTTCAATTCTTTCGAAATCTGGCTTTTCAGTAATATTGATATTTATATTTGGTTGTTGCTTTTCAACAAGTTCGTTTTGAGATTTCATTTTAAACATTGTTGTTCTTTCTTTTACTATTCCCATTTGAGACATTGTGATATTTTCATCACCAATTTGGTCATATATTTTTTCTGCAACAACACGCATATTATAATCCGTGCTATTTTTGTATTGTCTTAATGTATTAAGTGTTATACCAGCTAATTTACAAAAAGATGTCAATGAACTTGGGAAATTACCTATTTTGTCATTTACATTTGCCAATATATCACAATAATAATCAAATACCATACCTAACTTTTCGGCATTATATATTGGTTCTTGACTTGTAATCGGTGTTATTGGTTTGAAGAAGTAGTTAGTAATAACTAATGGATTTATTTTTATTCTATAAGAAGTAGGATTCCCTTCTTTATCCCACACACAAGGCACAGTATGTTCATTGGCATATTGAATCATATCTTCAACTAATTCTTTTTTCTTTTTTTCTATTGTTTTAAACATTGTGTCAACTTTATTTGTTGTGTAAAATTGTTCTAATTCTCGCAACTCGTTTTTGTTTTTATTTACAATTTCTTGATTTTTTTCTTTGGTTCTTGTCATTTTATCTCTCCTAACTATACACAAATAATAACACAACTTTACATTTTAGTCAATTTGTGTTATTATTTATATGGTAGTGTGGTGTTATGAATAAT
>OCTX012172911.1_pt1 | contig 27039 bp, 21 predicted proteins | sample 1539691 | NCBI WGS metagenome assembly OCTX01 (sample SAMN02144231, study PRJEB22623) | gut metagenome | biome: sheep rumen | host: Ovis aries | place: New Zealand
TTATTACGTTCCCGCTGGCCTGGCTGGTGGGCCGTACGGATCTGCCGGGAAAGAAAACCTTCCGGACGGTTCTGGTTGCCAGTTATATGATTCCGCCATACGTGGGCGCCATCGCCTGGGTCCAGTTGCTGAATCCAAGCGTCGGCTATCTGAATGATTTCTTAAAATTTATTTTCGGGTTACAGAAGGCGCCTTTTGATATATATACCATGGGCGGGCTGGCCTGGGTACTTACGTTATTCTATTCACCCTTCGCCTTTATCACTATCTCCCGCGCCATGGAAAAAATGGATCCCACCCTGGAAGAAGCGGCCCGGATATCAGGATCTTCGCCGCTGAAAACACTGTGGGATGTGACCCTGCCTCTGATGATGCCCTCCATCGTGGCCGGCGGCCTGCTGGTATTCATCGCGGCAGCGTCCTGCTTCGGCATTCCGGCTATCGTCGGAATGCCAGGAAATATCGAAGTGATGACGACCCGTATCGTTACATTCTTGTATATGGGTGACGATAAAGGCATCCGTGACGCGACGGCCCTTGCTGTTTCCATGATGGTGGTGGCCAACGGCCTTCTGATGTTCATGAGTTGGATGCTGAGTCACAAAGACTACACTACCATCAGCGGGAAAAGTACCCGTCCCAATATGGTGGAGCTGGGAAAATGGAAATGGCCGGCCTTTGCCATGGTGGCAGGTTATGCCTTCATCGCGGTCATTCTTCCGTTGTCTTCTATTGTAATAACCTCGTTCCTGGTGAGCATGTCCAAAGGACTGGCGCTGGATAATTTCGGCATTGACGCCTGGATACCGGTAGTAACCAGTTCCCAATATATGGAAAGCGTCTGGCGTTCCATCGGTTACGGTATCGTGGCTGCCTGCATCGGCACGGTGTTAGCTCTGTTCGTTGCATATCTTTCTGTTAAGACGAATATCACCGGCCGCAGTATACCGGACCTGTTAGTGGTGCTGGGGGGCGCTACCCCTTCCATCGTTATCGCCCTGGCCCTGATTGTCACATTTTCCGGGAATTACGGACTTAACCTGTATTCCACAATGTGGATTCTGATTGTTTCCTATCTTGTTAAATATATGACCATGAGCGTCCGTACTATTGCCGCATCCTTAAGCCAGGTGCACATCAGCCTGGAAGAAGCGGCCCTCAGTTCCGGTGCCAGCTGGATCCGTACCTGCAAGGATATCATCATGCCACTGGTTGCGCCTTCAATTGTAGCAGGCTGGTTCCTGATTTTCATGCCCAGCTTCTATGAACTGACTATGTCAAACCTGCTGTATGGCGCGGATACGAAATCGCTCGGCGTACTGCTGTACGAACTGCAGACCTATGCGGACACCCAGAATGCATCCGTTCTTTCGGTCATCATCCTGCTGATTGTTTTGATTGGCAATATCATTTTGAATAAGGTGACGAAAGGAAAGGTAAGCATCTAAACAGTTCCGAAAATTTTTCGGACGCCGGTTCCGGAGGCGACAGGTTGTTTACCGCCAGTTCCTTACGGATAAGAAAATTATGTAAAGCTGTGAAACGGAGGGAAGAGTAACGTGGCAGAGTTAAAGCTTCATCATATATACAAGCGGTATGGCAATGTGACCGCGGTAGGGGATTTTAATATTGAAGTGGCGGACGGTGAATTTATTTCGTTCCTGGGTCCGTCTGGCTGTGGCAAAACTACCACGCTGCGGATGATTGCCGGCTTTGAAAAACCTACGGAAGGCGTGATCACGATAGGCGATCAGGAAGTCTCCAATGCGGAAAAGGGCTATTTTATGGCGCCGGAAAAACGCGGCATCGGCATGGTGTTCCAGAGTTACGCCGTGTGGCCTCATATGAATGTTATCGACAATGTAGGTTATCCGCTGAAAATCCAGAATGTGCCCAAAGAGGAACGACTGAAGCAGGTTATGCAGATGCTGGAGCTGGTTCATCTGAAAGAATACGGGGAACGTCTTCCCAGCCAGCTGTCCGGCGGACAGCAGCAGCGTGTGGCTCTGGCCCGCGCCCTGGTAGCCAAGCCCAGTCTGCTGCTGCTGGACGAACCTCTGTCCAACCTTGACGCCAAACTGCGGGAAAGCATGCGTTTTGAAATTTCCGCGATTCAAAAAGATCTGGGCATTACCGTAATATACGTTACCCATGATCAGAGTGAGGCCATGACTATGTCGGACCGGATCGTGGTTATGAGCATGGGTAAGGTGCAGCAGATTGGAAAACCTTACGACGTTTATACAAAACCTGCCAATCAGATGGTGGCTGACTTTATCGGTCTGGTCAACTTTATTCCTGCTATGGCGAAAGGTGATCGGATTTTTATGCAGGGATATGATGCTATTTCCTTCCCTAACCCGAAAAAGATTTCCGGGGAGGCCGTGCTCGCTGTGCGCCCCGAAAACATTACCATTTCTAAAACCGGGGGTATGGTAGAAGGTGTCATGCATCACCGTTTCTATATGGGCGACAGCGTGGATTACCGAGTAAAAGTTAAAGATCACATTGTCCGTGTGATCCAGAAGGGCGCCGTGTACGGTACATACCGGGACGGGGAAACGGTTTTCCTTGATTTTGATAATGTGATGTCCTTTGCGAAGGAAGAGTAAAGGACGCAAATAATATATTGATTTCCAATCCCACAATGGCGGCAGGGCAGTAACAAAAGAGATGTTACCGCCCTGTTTATTTATGGTATAATGCTGTTACAGGATATGTTGCCGCTGTAAAGGAATGCGGCTGGTATCCGGTGGCTTGCTCAATTTGTTAAATCGTTGCGGTTTCAGATGCCAGTTCATTTGTGATGCAGCACATTTATTTTACGAAAGATATGAAATCATCATGAAAAAGTTTTGTGTTCTACTTTTAGCGTTGTTGTGCCTGCTGATTCTGGAGGGCTGCGGTTCACAAAAACAGGATTCGCCTTCGGAAGGAGTCGTCCGGGTTTGCAGCAGCATGAACCGGAATCTTTCGAAAGCACTTATTGAGGATTTTGCCAACAAGACAGGGATTATGGTGGAATTTGATCCGCTGGTTGCGACATCCTTACCCCAGCGCCTGGACTTGCTGGGTGTCAGCAAGGTAGATGTATGGATGGGCGGTTCAGCTGAAGAATATTATATGGCGGCGGAGCGCGATATGCTGGAGCCATACCTGCCTCTGGGAGCTTCTAATATTTCGCCCCAATATATGGATCGTGACGCAAGATGGGTTCCTCTGTCGATAGATTATATTGCGCTGCTAAGCAACCGGAACAATATGAACCGATTGGGAATTGAACCACCGGCATCATGGGATGAACTGCTGCAGCCTGTACTGCATAACGAAATCGCCATGGCGGATCTTGCGACCGGGGGGCCGTCCTATGGGCTGATTACTTCGTTATGGCAGTTACGCGGACAGGAAGCGGCGTTGCGGTTTGCTGGTGCTTTGCGTACACAGCAGGTGCAGTACCTGCCCACAGAAGCAAAGGCGGGATATGAAGTGTATCTTGGCAGAAAAGCAGTGGCGGTTATGTCGTTACACCATGCGCTGGCATTGGAAAGGGAACATTCTTTTTTATATGCTGCACCGGTGCGGGACGGGAACAAAAATATGATTACGGCGGCGGCGATTTTAAAAACCGGGGCTAAGCGAAAGGCTGCAGAGCGTTTTATGGAGTATCTGTATTCCAAGGAGGCGATGCAGATTATGCGTGAGTACCACCTGAATCCGCTGGCTGATATGGTGATGGATAAAAACAGGTACAATGATATTGGGACAGTTCCCAACGATGACCTGCGCTGGATGGCCGGGGAAAAGCAGGAACTGATTAAGAAATGGCTCAACGCAAAGTAGGATGGGAAGGATTTCAGGATGAACACAGATAATTTACAGCAGCTGAAACAAATAAAATGTTTTTTGTTTGATATGGATGGTACCATCAACCTGGGTATGGAACTGATCCCTGGCATGGAAGGATTCTTTGACAAATTAAAAGAAACCGGGCGCTCCTATTACCTGGTTACCAACAATTCATCCAAAGATCATACCCATTATGTCAAAAAGATGAATGCTATAGGTGTGCCGGTGACGAAGCATGATATCCTGATTTCTTCTGACGCGCTGGTTAACCACCTGAAGCACAGCAAACCGGGCGCCAGGCTCTTTGTACTGGGGACGCCGGAATTAAAGGCGGCGATACGGGAAGGCGGTTTTACACTGACTTCAGGTCTGGAAGAAAAAACGGATTATGTGGTGGTGGGATTTGATCAGACGCTGACCTATGAAACCCTGACCATTGCCTGCCGTCTGATTGACAGAGGGGTTCCATATATTGCGACCCATCCGGATGTACGCTGCCCTATTGAGGGTGGGGAGTATATTCCTGACACAGGGGCTTTTCTGGCCTGTATCAAAACCGCTACAGGCAAAGAACCGGAATATATTACAGGCAAGCCTTACGGTTATATGGTTGATACGGTGATGGAACGTACCGGCCTGAAAAAAGAAGAGATCGCCATGGTAGGCGATCGGCTGATGACGGATATCCGCTTTGGGACGGATAATGGTATTCTTTCGGTTTTGGTGCTGACCGGGGAAGCGACATTGGAAGATGTAGAAAATGGGGACGTGAAGCCGGATATTATACTTCCCCATGCGAAAGAGATATTGAAGTATTTATAAATCTACGCCAAACCGGCTACTCGATTTCAAATCGGAATGGAATCTCAGCGCTGATGAGGGAAAGCAATGGTACGTCTTCTTTTTTGACCTGGGCAATCACATTGCTGCGGGGATCCATGGACTGAGGCGCGGTTAAAATCTGGAGTTCGCCTTTATAACGTCCGTACGTATTATTGTCGAGCAGGACAGTTCCTACCGGCAGCAGGGAAGATTTTTTCCCGTTAGCCAGATGCTGGGGGCCGGCGAATACGGCGGCATACTCTTTCGGCATTTCGATGATGAGTTTATTCTCGTTCCGTTCCGGAGTGATATCTAAACTTTTGGTAATGTTTCGGCTTTCTGCAGCACGAATTACATCTGCTGCAGGGTCGGGACGGTTGGTAAAGGAACGGGCCAGCAAATCTTTAATATAAGGGGCATCCGATAAAACCTGAATATGTAATGGCAGCGGCACGTCCGGCTGCCATTCTTTTTTAGGGGGCAGGGCTTTGCGGGAGTACCGGGCATCTGCTTTGACCAAGGTCTCCGGATCAGCCAGGGCCTGCAGTTCCGACAGAGCCGGGTTACTGTCCCCGATAATCAGGCTGTCACAGCCGATGGCGGTCAGGATAGGAGCAGCATCACAGGGTGCGATGCCACGGAGACTTTCCATAGTTGGAAGGCCTGCGCACAGAGGCGCCCGCCTGCCGGTCTGGCTTGCAACAAAAACACCTGCTGTTATGTCGTGGCGGTGTAACAATGCATTTTGCCGCTGCACCGTTTCAGCGCTGAGACCGGTATGGAGACGTGGATAAAAATTGTGCAATCCGCTGATGTGGGAAAAGTCTGCACATTCTTTTAGTAAAGCGTTTAACTGGACAGAACGGGCTGTAGAAGCGTTTATTTGCACATTCATTTCCCGGCTGAATTCCGCCATTATTTTTGGCCCGATTCCGTAATCAAAGCGGGCGGTGGTAATGTGGATATTTTTCAGATTGGCGGGCGTAAGTTCCGGTATGTCCAAAATCTGCAGCGTAAGGGGTGAAATGTCGGCAATTACTTCCAGCCCCAGACTTTCCGCAAAAGTGAAGAGACAAAGTGCGTCTTCTCGTAGCGCGTTACCATTGCATTCCGGAATATGCAGGGAAGTAAAGACCTTCCTGTAACCCAGCTCTGCAGCATCTTGCAATAGCTGCTGGCTTTTTTCCCTGTCCGCGTCAAGCCCGGGATATATGGAAATTCCTAATATCATGATAGTATTCTCCCATAAGGATTGAGTTAATCAGCGTTTCATAAAATTTCTGTAGGTACTTAACTGTTTGAAACGTTTTGTGACTGCAATAGCATAAATCCTTAACTGCAAATTAAACTATTGTGGCAGATGAGCAGGTTCGTGTTGCCGTTCACTTCTGGAGGGCCTGCTTTAAACGCCCCTGACTTGCTCTCAGTTTTTGCAGTGCCGTCTCGTAATCAACATTGGCGAGGTGCATCAGAATAGCAGGCTTTACCGCCCCGTGGGACTGCTCCAGTAATGAATCTGCCGCTTCGCTGTCGCATCCGGAAGCTTCCATTAAGATGCGCCGGGCCCGGGCTTTCAATTTGTCGTTGGTACATTGCAGATCGACCATTAAATTACCGTATACTTTTCCCATCAGGATCATGCTTCCGGTGGAAAGCATGTTTAAAATCAGCTTTTGCGCCGTTCCGGCTTTCATGCGGGTAGAACCGGTGATGACCTCCGGTCCGGTGACTGCTGTCAGTGAAAGATTTGTGTAAGACGAAGTCTCTGGTTTTTCCGTGCAGGCGACATCAATGGCATAGGCACCGGTCCGTTGTGCAAACTTTAACGCGCCAATTACGTAAGGAGTTCTTCCAGATGCGGAGAGGCCGACCACAACGTCCAGATTTGTCAGGTTTTGCTTTTGCAGAGCTTCTGCTCCGGCTTCTTCGGAGTCTTCTGCTCCTTCCTGGGCACGAAAGATAGCCGGTGCGCCCCCGGCAATGATTCCCTGTATCAGTTCCGGTGGCGTGCTGTAAGTGGGCGGGCACTCGGCTGCATCTAAAATCCCCAGCCTTCCGGAAGTGCCGGAGCCGATATAAAACAAGCGGCCTCCGTGGGAAAGACGGTTAGCGATGACTGTTATTGCCCGGGAAATATTTGGCAGAATCTTTTTCACTGCTTTCGGTACAGTCTGGTCTTCTGCGTTAATCAGTTTTACAATTTCCAGCGCGGAAGCTTCGTCGATGGCTGTTGTTTTTGGATTCGGCTGTTCTGTAGTCAGTTTTGTTAAATCAATCATGGTTTTTCCTTTCGGTGAGGAAGTGTTTATGTAATTACATTAAGTTTTGCAATGTGGAAGTATTAGGTTTTAAAATCATTATATCCTAAATAACACAGTGTGGCAAAACTAAATTGGAAGATTTATATAATATCATTGAAGGACTTTACATTAAGAAGTTTTCGTCAGTATTTCTTTATGATTTCTCCATTTTTGCATTGACCCTGTAAGCAGTTTATATTATGATAAGTAAGAACTGTCAGAATTCATACGATGGTTTGGAATGCGTTCACAGCTTTTTGAGGGGAGTGCTGATGCATCTGGGCGGCACTGTAAAAGGAGAAAACAGAATTATGAACAAGAAGATACCGTATATTACAAAAGAAAAAGCAGAACAGATTGCAAAGAATTTCCCGACGCCTTTTTATCTGTATGATGAGGCTGGGATTCGCAAAACAGCCCGTCTGGTGAATAAAGCGTTTGGCTGGAATAAAGGGTTTAAAGAATATTTTGCGGTGAAGGCTACTCCTAACCCGTATATTCTGCAGATTTTGAAGGAAGAGGGTTGCGGCGCCGACTGCTCTTCCCTGACCGAATTACAGATGAGTCACGCTGTTGGACTGACCGGTCATGACATAATGTTCAGTTCCAACGAAACGCCGGTGGAAGATATGCAGCTGGCAAAAAAAATGGGTGCCATTATCAATCTGGATGACCTGACGCATGTGGAATTTTTGGACCAGGTAGCAGGCATTCCTGAAACGATCTGCTGCCGGTTTAATCCCGGCGGTCACTTTGCCATTGCCAACAGCATTATGGATAACCCCGGCGATTCCAAATACGGAATGACCCGGGAGCAGATGGTGGAAGCCTATAAGATTCTGATGCAGAAAGGCGCGAAGCGTTTTGGCATTCATGCATTCCTTGCTTCCAACACCGTGACCAACGAGTATTACCCGGAACTGGCCCGGCAGCTGTTTACACTGGCCGTAGAGCTGAAAAGCGAAACCGGTGCGGATATTACATTTATTAATTTATCAGGCGGTGTGGGTATCGCCTATCGGCCTGAACAGGCGGAAAACGATATCCTTGCTATCGGAGAAGGGGTGCGTAAAGTTTTTGAAGAAGTGCTGGTGCCTGCCGGCATGGAGAACGTAAAACTGTTCACCGAAATGGGCCGTTTTATGTTGGCGCCTTACGGCGCGGTGGTTACCCGTGCAATCCATGAAAAACATATTTATAAAGAATATATCGGTGTGGATGCCTGTGCTGCGAACCTGATGCGTCCTGCTATGTACGGATCATACCACCATATTACCGTATTAGGCAAAGAAGAGGCAGAGCGTTCCCATGTTTACGATGTGGTAGGCGGCTTATGTGAAAACAATGACAAGTTTGCCATTGACCGGGAGCTCCCGGAAATCCAAAAAGGCGATTTGCTGTTTATCCACGATGCCGGGGCCCACGGCTTTTCTATGGGTTATAATTACAATGGGAAGCTGCGCAGCGCGGAACTGCTGTTGCAGGAAAACGGCGGTGTGAAGATGATTCGTCGTGCGGAAGAGCCGAAGGACTACTTCGCTACATTTGATTTCAGCAATGATTTCCCGGAGCTGAAAACATTTTAAAGCTAAAAGACTATATACGAAGAAAAAACAAAAGCCCCGCAGTTGTTCTATTCAGATAAATAACTGCGGGTATTTTTCTGTGATTTGCAGACGCTGCAGAAAAACAAAAAAAGTAAAATAAGAATATTACTGTGTTTTTTAAGAAAACTCCAATCACATCGTCTGTTTTCGTAAATCGGAACCCAGGGCCCGGACTTCGTCTGCTGATTCTGTTTCCGTCAGTACGTAGAGGAAGTCACCCGCACGCAGGATAGTGTTTCCTTCCGGTACCAACTGGTCCGGTCCTCGTTTTACGTCTACCAGCAGCGTATGTTCAGGCCAGGGAATGTCCCTGACCTTTTTGTTTTCGATGATACTTCCGCTGCTGACCGGAACTTCCACGATGTCCCTTTCTTCTTTTATCATGTCCGGGTCTGGCGTACTGTTATCCTGCAGATTCTTTAGGAGCAAGGCCTCATAGATAGGCTGGCTTCCGCACAGTTGTGCTACGATATACGCAACAGCCGATGCGATACCTAAGATCATAAGGTGGGAAAAACTGCCGGTCATCTCGCTGATCAGTACCGTCCCGGTGATGGGGGCCCGTACCGAAGCCGAAAAAAAAGCGGCCATGGCGATGACGATAACATTGGCAGCATGATTGGCTGCGATCAGTTGAAATGCCAGCAGGAAATGGGCGCAAATGCTGCCTGTCAAAGCACCTAATACCAGCATCGGTAAGAAAAATCCGCCTGGGACGCCGGTTCCGTAGCTGATCAGGGTGAACAGGAACTTTCCCATCAATAAGGCTACAAGGAGCTGCAGGGGGAAGGTTTTTAACGCCAGTTCGTTGACCAGCAGATTTCCTCCTCCCAGGACCTGGGGCAGGACAAAACCGAGCAGTCCCGCACAAAGCAGTGAAAAGGCGATTTTATGATATAGGCTCTTAAATATGGAAAGATTATAGAATTTGCTTATGTTTAACAGTCCGGTGTTGAACATTACACCGCCGATTCCGGCGATGATTGAAATGGCGACTGCGTATAGCAGGTGGGGATAGGGGAAGGGCGGCAGCCCGTAAAAGCTGAAAATAAAACTGCGACCAAATAACAGACGGGAGACAAAGGTGGCTGTCATGGCTGCTGTCATAGCAGGCAGCAAAACGACAGCGGAAAAGTTGCGATGCAGTTCTTCCAGTGAGAAGATGACGCCGGCCAGTGGTGCGTTAAAAGCGGCGGCCAGTCCTGCACCGGCTCCACTGGTGATCAGATAACGTTCTTCCATGCGTGAACGTCCCCAGAAACGGCTTACGCCCTGAGCCGTAACAGCGCCTAACTGGATCGAGGGGCCTTCCCGGCCCAGGGAAAGACCGGCGCCCAATCCAATGACGCCTCCTGCCAGCTTGACCCATAAAATGCGAAACCAGTTCATCCGCATAAAACCCAGAATGACACCTTTGACCTGGGGGATACCCGAGCCTCCGGCCATGGGTTCATATGTTGTCAGTTTATATAAAATGCCTCCGATACCCAAAAGGGCGACAAACCAGCCTGCTGTATAGATATCAGGCAGCTGCGCCAGCTGTTCGTACAGATTGGTGCGCCATTCTTCTGCTTTTGTCAGCAGAAAGCGGAACAGACTGATGACGAGGCCCGAAAAGATGCCGACGATAATCCCTTCCCAGAACAATTTGAATTGAAAACTGTTCCAGTGGTTTAAAGACTGATACGTGTTTACAATCTGAGAGCGGGTGGCGGAATCTGCAGTTTTCTTAGTGTTGATTTGGTACTGTTTAATCTGCATAAAAGCGGTTCCTTGTTTAGAAATAGTTATTTCTTATTATATCATCATTACTCTGACGGGCAATAAGAAAAAATGTATTAAAAAGAGGTATAGATCAACATTTTTAATATTGTTTATGCTATAATGTTAAAAATGTTTCACGTGAAATTATCGCTTCGGGAAAGGCGGAAGCGGCCATTATGAAGCTGACGATTGCAAAAGATATGCGGGTGGAACAGATGATATCGAAAAGCCGGTTTATCTGTTCCCTGAAAAAAGTGAAAACAGAAGATGAGGCTCAGGAATTTATCAAAGCGGTTAAGAAAGAATTCTGGGATGCCACCCATAATTGCAGTGCATATATTATTGACGGACAGCACCAGCGGTCCAGCGATGACGGAGAACCGTCCGGCACGGCGGGTATGCCGATGTTAGGAGTGCTGCGCAAACAGGAACTGCAACAAGTGGCGGCGGTAGTGACACGGTACTTCGGTGGCATCAAACTAGGGGCCGGCGGATTGGTGCGGGCCTATGCGGGCAGTGTCGTTCAGGCAATTGAAGCGGCAGGGCTGGCGCAAGAGGTTAAGATGGGACTGTATATTTTTTCCTGTAATCCGGGCGAGGCCGGAAAGATTACAAATTTGCTGTATCAGCAGCAGTTATTTACATTGACGGATGTTGCATACGGGAACAGAGTGAATTTTACCCTTCGTATGCCGGAAGAGCTGCGAATGAAGGCAGAAGCATGGCTGACCGACACACTGCAAAAGCAGACGGAACTGACGGAAGCCGGGTACGAATCCGAAGAGATTCCCTTTAAAGGATAAAAAACGAAGGAACAGGTCTTCAGAGGAGCTTGCATTACATATAATTACGCGGGAGAGTTTTATGCGTGCTGATTTACATATACATACGACGGCATCTGACGGGACATGGGACCCGGCTCAGGTCATAGCGGCTGTTTGTGCTGAAGGGATTGAAGTGTTTGCCATTTCGGATCATGACAGCGTGGCAAATGTCACAGAGACAAAAAAGCTTGCAGAAGGCGCAGGGTTACAGTTTATTGCCGGAGTTGAACTGAATGCTACTAAAGATGGCCATAATTATCATATTTTAGGCTACGGTATCGATATAACAAACAAAACATTGCTGGAGCTCTGTCGGCACAATCAGGGGCTGCTGGAACGGAAAGACGATGACAGCATACAGAATCTGATCGCCCGGGGCTGGCCGCTCTCCATGGAAGAGTTTACTGAGTACTCTTACGATCCGCACCGGGGTGGATGGAAAGCATTAGCGTACCTGCAGGACAAACAGCTTTGCGGAGATGTAAACGACTTTTTCAGACGTATTTTTACGGCAGAAAACGATCTGGGGTTCCCGGATTTCCCGTCAGTTTCCGAAGTGGTAAAGGTAATCCATCAGGCAGGAGGCCTTGCCCTTTGCGCCCATCTGGCCAGTGATTTTCACGGTGCAGGCATGCAGGAATACCTGCCCCGGCTGGTGGGTGAGGAACTGGATGGATTTGAGTGTTATCATTCTGGTCACAGTGCGGAAGACAGCCGTCTGCTGGCTCACTTTTGCCGTCGTCATAAATTGTGTATATCCGGCGGCAGTGACTGCCATGGAAGCTTCGTCCCATCCCGGCATTTGGGAATTCCTGTAATTGATACAGATTCGTTGTATTTGCCTGTGTTACAACAGTGAAAAAAAGCGCGAAATACCGCGCTTTTTTTATATCATGGTGATGATTGTTTTCCATATGTTAGTTGCCGGATAGGTTCTTCCAGCCTTTGGAAAAATAGTAAATCAGTACAGTATAATACGTAAAGGCGCCTGCTGTCGTCCGTGAGGAAAGCCAGGAGGGGAAAACCAAAAATGCAAGAATGAGGAAGAGTGCGCTGAAGACGATGCCCAAAACAGACGAAGGCGAAAAATTCTTTGTAATGAAGGCATTGCGGATGCGCAGTACGGAAAAGAGGCTGTTCCGCGAAGCGAAGATTCCGAAAAAGAAGCCGCTGACAATATATAAAGCTGTGTTAACAATCTGGCTGAAAGTTAATCCGTTCAATCCGGGCTGCATAAAAATACCTCCGGCTGTTCCATAAGTACTGTAAAAAAGAAAATGTAATACGACACAGTTGTGTTACAATTATAATATATAATAAGATCGTATGTAAAACGGAAAACAGAAAGCAGGTGCTTACGATGACAGAGACTGCGTTACAGGGAATAAAGGTAATTGATTTTTCACAGTGGCTGCCAGGACAGTATTGCGGAATGGTACTGGCGGATTTCGGGGCTGATGTGATAAAGGTAGAAGGTGTGAAGGGGGATCCCAATCGTAGTTTTGCACCGCAGCTGGCAGATGGAATGAGCAGCTGGAACCTGGCATTGAACCGTAATAAAAGAGGAATTACCGTTAATCTGAAAACAGAAGAAGGAAAAGAAATCCTGAAATGTTTATTAAGGCAGGCAGACGTATTTCTGGAGGGGTTTCGCCCCGGCTATCTGCAGTCCAAAGGACTCGGGTACGAAGAAGTAAAAATGATGAACCCGCGTCTGATTTACTGTTCCATAAGCGGTTTCGGACAGGAGGGAAGGTACAGACAGCAGCCTGCCCACGATTTGAATATTATTGGTCTTTCCGGCATGAATTTTTTAAACGATAGGAATAAGGTGGCCATCAGCGAGGTACAGGTTTCGGCTATCGGCAGCAGCCTGAACGCGGTTGCGGCTATTTCCATGGCACTGTTTGCACGGGAACGAAGCGGGAAAGGACAGTATATCGATGTAAGCCTGTACAATACGGCGTTGAGTATGCAGATTGTTTCTCTGGCCAGCATATTGGGCTGCAGGGCGACAGGGGACACACCGTTTGGCCGCCGTGCCCATTATTACGATGTATATCCGACGAAAGACGGGAAATATATCAGTGTAGGTACAATTGAACCGAAATTCTGGCAAAAGTTCTGTGATATGATCGAACTGCCGGAGTTAAAGGAGCGGCAGTTCGATTTTGCCCATGAAGATGAAATCACTCAGATGATAAGTTCCAGACTTAAAACAAAAACCCGGGATGAATGGGCAGCATTGGCGGAAAACGGTACATTTTGTGTAACGCCGGTATACAGCCCTGAAGAGGTATTGGATCGGGATATGACTGCAACGTCCGGTATGCTGGAAACGCGGAGAGAAGATATTGGCCCGGTTACGTACCTGCGCTCACCAATGAAACTATCCGGTACGCCTGCCATTATCCGTTTTCGCGCTCCCTATGCAGGAGAACATAACCGTGAAGTGCTGGAAATGTTGGGTTATACTGAAGAAGTGATTACAGGGTTCGAAGCAAAAGGAGTTATTTGAAGTCCGCATTTTTGCGGGAGTAAACAGGATTCGTATCTGTTTTTATGTAAATTAGATGAAGGCAGCAAGGAGTTTCACGTGAAACATTTATATAAAATAATTCTCACCATGCTCTGTCTATTGGGCATAACCTGTTCTGTCCAGTCAACTGCAGAAGCAGGCATGATCAGTGAGAAGCAGGAACTGGAAATGGGCAGAGCGGCAGCAGAACAGATAGAAGCACGCTACGGTTTGATCCATGACCCACAGATTACAGAGCGGGTAGACCGTATCGGGCAAAGCCTGGCGGATGTTTGCGGCCGAAAAAATTTGAAGTTTACCTTTAAAGTGCTGAATACGGAAGAAGTAAACGCTCTTGCCTGTCCCGGGGGGTATATATATGTTTTCAAGGGATTGCTTGATTATATGCCATCTGATGCGGAACTGGCAGGTGTATTGGGCCATGAGATAGGTCATGTGGTAAAACGGCACACGGTACATCAGATTGAAAAAAATATGTGGACACAGCTGGTGGCAGTACTAGCCGGAGTTGCTTCCGGCAACGGAGATGTTCTTGCATTAGGGATGGTGGTCGGTGATGCGCTGGCTGCCGGATACAGCCGGGCTGATGAAAGTGCTGCTGACCGGGAGGGTTTTGCCTATACAGTAAAAGCCGGTTACAGTCCGTATGCCATGCTGGTGACCATGCATAAATTGCAGGAACTGGCTGACGAATACGGAAATCCGGGCTGGGGGATTTTTGACAGTCATCCCGATCCGGCGCAGCGTATACGGAATATGTATAAGCTGATGGATCCGCTGAGGATTACGCCTTCGCCTGTACAGAACAGCGATGATACGGCAAGTGTGCAGGAAACCTTTGCTGAAAATCAAGGGACATGGAATTTCCGGATAACGGAAACCGCAGGCGGCAACAAACCTCTGTACCGGGCTGAGTTGCTGGCTGGAGCCCTGTATCAGGTCAGACAGAAAGAAAAAATTGAGCCGTCACATTTTATTGTATTTGAAACAAGTGACAGGGCGGAAATATATTATGAAGATATTCAGCTGCTCGCAGTGTACCGGCAGGACGCGGAAAGATTTGGGAGCATTGGAGCCTGCGCTGCGGATTGCGTTGAACAATTCCGGATATGGGCTGACAAGGTTAATTGTACAAAAGCAGTTGCAAAATAATAAACAATTGGATAAAATTTATAAAAAGGGGTCTTGGTAAAAAAGATTCGCTTTAAAATAGGTAGGTAGATGATTACAGGGGAGAGTGAATACTATGACAAAAGCAAAGAAATGGGGAAAAAGACTTAAATCCACTATAGCAGTCAGCACTCTGGGAATAGTTTTGGGATTAACCGCTTTACCTGCAGTACCTGCCCATGCCGGCGTTGTAGGCGGCGTTCTCGGAACTGTTGTGGCGGGAGCGGCTGCGTATCAGCAGCTGGATAAAACAATTGATTACTTTGACAACACAGAGCAGGGGCGGAGAGAATTATTTGCAGCTTTTCAGGAAAAACAGGGCGTTGTGGATAATCCCTATCTGCAAGGTGTGTTAGACAGGGTGATGAGCAGGGTCAGTGCCGGTATTGCTGCATCGGATCCCAGCATTAATAAAAAACCGTATCTCTATTTTATTAATGAAGACAAGTCTTTTAACGCAGCTTGTTCCATGGGTCATGTTATGACGGTCAATCAGGGTCTGTTCGACCTGATTCAGAACGAAGATGAAATTGCTGTCGTCCTGGGACATGAGATGGGACATGGGCAAAAGAACCATGTGGCCAAAGCTGCCAGGAAACGGCTGATTTCAGCGATCGGGCTCACGGCGATTGCAAATTCGACCGGTGCCGGGGTGCTGAATAATCTGGTTTTAAATGTACTTTCCGGGCAGATCAATAACGTTCATATCACGAAACCCGGAGAATGGGAAGCGGATAACCTGGCCTTCGATTATATTACGGCTGCCGGATACAATCCGGGCGCTGCCGCTGCAATCTGGCAGCGTGTAACGGAAGCGTATGGCAAGAATAAGAAGAACTTTGTGGGCGATATTTTCTCACCGTCTGATCATCCGAGCCACCAACAACGCATCGATAATTATGTAAAGAAGCTGAATGCCATGAGCGGTAAACATGCAACCGCAGAAAAAGGTACCGTTAAGGTAAACGGAAAAGCTTTTGTTGCCCCTGCAGCCGCTGACGGTATGAGCGGTGCAGAACGGTCCTATTTTGTATTGGGTAATCTGGCGGCTGCTTATCAGAACGGTCATGCAAAAGAGAACGCATATGTTTCCGGCACTACTGTTATGTTAGGCGCCCAACCTATTATAAAATGTTCTTCCGGCGATCCTTCTGCTTATGAACTGGCAGAACTCTTAAATAAAATCAAATAACCATGATCTGTCTGTCATCAAGGAGGTATAATGTGATGGATAATAAGTTGTGGTCTGTGTTAAAAGAATTAAAATCCAATCAGTTCGAGTGGGTGGAACTATCCCATTCCCTAAACAATGACAGTCCGTTCTGGAGTGGCATACCGGAAGGCTCCGTGGAACTGAGCAAAGTGGTGTTTGACTGGGGGAACCCCATGTTGGAATGCCTGATCCACACCTTTAAGTTCCCTGGTCAGTTCGGTACCCATGTAGATTTCCCGGGGCATTTTGTAAAAGACGCGCCTTTATCCGAACAATACGGTGTAAAGGATTTTGTGTTCCCCCTGGTGGTAATTGATATCAGCGAAAAAGTTAAAGAAAATGTGGATTATGCTGTTACGGTAGAAGATATCAAAGCGTATGAAGCAAAACACGGTCCTGTTCCGGAAGGTGCATTTGTAGCCCTGCGGACAGACTGGTATAAACGCTGGCCGGACATGGATAAACTGGCAAACGTAGGGCCCGATGGAAACGAACATTGTCCGGGTTGGTCGCTGGATGCCCTGAAATATATTTTTGAAGTACGCAAGGCAGCGGCCAACGGCCATGAGACACTGGATACGGACGCAAGCTATCTGGCCGTGGAAGCCGGAGACCTGGCCTGTGAGCGGTATGTTCTGTCTTCCGGGAAACTCCAGATTGAAGTGCTTTGCAACCTGGATAAAGTAGCGCCGACGGGCGCTGTCCTGTTTGCTTCCTGGCCGCGTATAGAAGGCGCTACCGGTTTGCCGGCCCGTGTGTATGCACTGACTCCTAAAAAATGAGAACAGTAATTAAAAACATTATTTAAACACATTTTTTTCTTATAATTTTTTTGCTATGTAAGTAAAGTTTTTTATGGTACAATAAAGATAGAATCGAACTGTCAATTTTGTTGTATTACTATATTACGTTTGTACAGAATAATTATTCAGTAATATTGAAAAAATGTTAATTAAGGAGGGTAACACACATGGGCTTAATTAAAGCAGGCATGGGCGCTATTGGCGGCGTATTGGCCGACCAGTGGAAAGAGTACTTTTATTGCGACAGCATGACCCCTGATGTTTTGATGTGCAAGGGCCAGAAACGGACCAGCAGCCAGGGCCGCAGCTCCAACACCAGCGGGGAAGACAACATTATCTCCAACGGCTCGGTCATCGCGGTTAACGCAGGCCAGTGCATGATGATTGTGGAACAGGGCAAGGTCGTTGACCTTTGCGCAGAACCCGGCGAATATACTTATGACAAATCGACGGAACCTTCCGTGTTTACTGGCGATCTGAAAGAAAGCGTAATCCAGGTATTCCAGCGCATGGGTAAGCGTTTTACCTTTGGCGGCGATACTGGTAAGGATCAGCGTGTGTATTACTTCAACACGAAAGAAATCATTGGTAATAAATACGGCACCCCTGCGGAAATTCCCTTCAAGGTTATTGAAGAAAATACCGGACGGTCGCTGCTGGTACGTATTCGCTGCTTCGGCGAATACAGTTACCGGATTGTCGATCCGATTTTGTTCTATACCAGCATTGCAGGCAATGCACCGGAACAGTATCTGCGCAGCCAGTGGGACAGCCAGTTGAAATCGGAACTGCTGACTGCTTTACAGCCTGCCTTTGGCAAGATTTCTGCGCAGCGTATTGATTACACGGAACTGCCGATGCGCACTATGGAACTGGCAGATGCACTGAATGACGTATTGTCCCATAAATGGCGCGACCTGCGCGGCATCGAGGTCGTATCGTTCGGCGTAAACAGCGTGAAAGCAAACGAAGAAGACGAAGCGAAGCTGCAGAAAGTACAGATGGGCGCTATGATGAGCAATCCGGAAATGCGTCTGGGTGTTCTGACCGACGCTACGGCTGACGGTATCCGCGGCGCAGCGACCAATGAAAGTGGCGGAATGGGCCCGATGGGTGCATTTATTGGTATGGGTATGGCAAACATGGCCGGCGGCATGGCCATGGGCAATGCGTATGGACCTGCCGGTCAGTATCCGCCGCCCCAGTACGGACAACAGCCTCCGTATCCGCAGCAGCAGCCTCCTCAACCGGGGGCAGCTCCCGCAGCAGCAGGCTGGACCTGCTCCTGCGGACATACTGGCAATACGGGTAAGTTCTGTGGTAATTGTGGCCAACCGAAACCGGAACCGAAACCGGCAGGCGGCTGGGACTGCGCATGTGGCGCCAAAGGCAACACAGGAAAATTCTGTGCTAACTGTGGTAAACCGCAACCGGCAGCGCCGGCAGGGTGGACCTGCAGTTGCGGCAGCGTGAACCAGGGTCAGTTCTGTCCTAACTGTGGTTCCCGTAAACCGGCAGACGCGCCGCTGTATAAGTGCGATAAATGCGGCTGGCAGCCGGAAGATCCCCACAATCCGCCTAAATTCTGCCCGCAGTGCGGCGATCCGTTCAATGAAGAGGATATCGTAAAATAACTTTTATTGAATAACTCAGTAGTTGACAGTTTACTGGTTCGGTTATGTTTTGTTGCAGTACAAGCTGAAGCAATTTAATAAAACCTGGGTAATTGGCCTGCCGTCTGCTGAAGCATGCGGCAGGGCTTTTTCAGGAATTTGCTGACCGAAGATTAGAATTTATAATGCAGCGTTGCAGGCGATGCCTGTGATCTTCACAATGTTGCCGCAACAGTAAGTAAGAGGCGTTAAAAACTAATAAAAAGGAGAGAAGGTTCGATTACAATGGAAGCAGCAAAAAAATGGGTCTACACTTTTTACGAAGGAAACGCGCAGATGAAAGAACTGCTGGGAGGCAAAGGTGCCAACCTGGCAGAGATGACAAATTTAGGGCTGCCGATTCCCATGGGCTTCACGATTACTACGGAAGCCTGCACGGATTACTATAAATCCGGCCGTAAAATTTCCAATGAGATTCAGCAGCAGATTTTTGAGTCATTACGCTGGCTGGAAAAGGAAAATGGCAAAAAATTCGGCGACAACAGCGATCCGCTGCTGGTTTCCGTACGCAGCGGGGCCCGGGTATCCATGCCGGGTATGATGGATACTATTTTAAATTTAGGCTTGAATGATGTTTCTGTAAAAGGCTTTGCGCAGAAAACTAATAATCCACGCTTTGCCTATGATTCCTACCGCCGCTTCATCCAGATGTTTTCGGATGTGGTAATGGAAGTACCTAAATCAAAATTTGAAAAAATTATTGACGAAATCAAAGAACAGAAGGGCGTTAAATTCGATGTTGATCTGGATGTCAACGATATGAAAAAACTGATTAAACGCTTTAAAGCGCTCTATAAAGAGGCCATTGGTCAGGAATTTCCACAAGATCCAGACACTCAGCTGATGGAAGCGGTAAAGGCCGTATTCCGTTCCTGGGATAACCCCCGGGCCAATGTGTACCGCCGCATGAATGATATCCCCGGTGACTGGGGCACAGCAGTCAACATCCAGACCATGGTATTTGGCAATATGGGCAATACATCCGGCACTGGCGTGGCTTTTACCCGGAATCCGGCGACAGGTGCCAGGGGAATTTACGGCGAGTACCTGATTGACGCCCAGGGCGAAGACGTGGTAGCCGGCGTGCGCACTCCTCAGCCTATCAGCAAGCTGGAAGAAGATATGCCGGGCTGCTACAGTGAATTTATCAATCTGGCCCACAAGTTGGAAAGTCATTACCGCGACATGCAGGATATGGAATTTACCATTCAGGAAGGCAAGCTGTTTTTCCTGCAGACCCGTAATGGGAAACGTACGGCGGAAGCGGCCATCAATATTGCCTGCGATCTGGTGGAGGAGGGGATGATAACACCGGAAGAAGCGCTGCTGCGTATTGAAGCAAAATCTCTGGATCAGTTATTGCATCCGACCTTTGATGCCGAAGCGTTGGAAGAAGGAAAGGTAATCGGCCATGCCTTGCCGGCTTCTCCGGGCAGCGCGGCCGGAAAAGTGTATTTTACGGCGGAAGACGCCAAAAATGCGGCGGCCAGAGGCGAGCGTGTCATCTTGGTCCGCCTGGAAACATCGCCGGAAGATATTGAAGGTATGCATGCGGCAGAAGGCATCCTGACGGCCCGCGGCGGCATGACCAGCCATGCTGCAGTAGTAGCCAGAGGTATGGGAACCTGCTGCGTATCCGGCTGCAATGACCTGAAAGTAAAAGAAGAAGAAAAAGCGTTTGAACTGAACGGTACGGTGTACCATGAAGGGGACTATATTTCCCTGGACGGTTCCACCGGTACGATTTACGAAGGGGATATTCCCACAGTGGAAGCGGAAATCAGCGGAAACTTTGGTTGTATCATGCGCTGGGCCGACCAGTTCCGCAAGATGAAGGTGCGTACTAACGCGGACACGCCGGCTGATGCAGAAAATGCGGTACGGTTGGGCGCGGAAGGCATCGGTCTGTGCCGGACGGAGCACATGTTCTTTGACGCGGAACGGATTCCCAAATTCCGCCGCATGATCCTGTCGGATACAGTGGAACAGCGGGAAGCCGCGCTAGCAGAGCTGTTGCCGTATCAGCGTGAAGATTTTATCGGCATGTATAAAGCGCTGCGGGGCCGTCCCATGACGATCCGTTTCCTGGATCCGCCGCTGCATGAATTCCTGCCCAAGACGGAAGCAGAGATGCGGGAACTGGCTGACAGTATGGGACTGACGTATGAAAAAGTGAAAGCCCACTGCGAAGCCATGCATGAGTTTAACCCCATGATGGGTCTGCGGGGTTGCCGTCTCAGTGTTATTTATCCGGAAATTTCCCGTATGCAGACCCGCGCCGTTATTGAAGCGGCCATTGCGGTGAAGAAAGAGATGAATTATGATATCGTTCCCGAAATCATGGTTCCGCTGACCGGCGAGCGTAAGGAGTTGCTGTTCGTAAAGAACATCATCGTAGAAACGGCGGAAAAGGTTATGAAGGAGCAGGGCTATTTCCTGAATTACCAGGTCGGCACCATGATTGAAATCCCGAGGGCCGCGCTGACTGCGGATGACGTGGCCAAGGAAGCCGATTTCTTCAGCTTCGGCACCAACGATCTGACCCAGATGACCTTCGGTTTCTCTCGTGACGACGCCGGTAAATTCCTGGAAAGCTATTACGATCAGAAAATTTATGAGTCTGATCCGTTCAGCAAACTGGATCAGGCGGGCGTCGGCCAACTGATGCGGATGGCTGTACAGAAAGGCCGTAAGGTCAATCCGATGCTGCATTGCGGCATCTGCGGCGAACATGGCGGCGATCCGTCTTCGGTAGCTTTCTGCCAGGAGCTGGGGCTGGACTACGTTTCTTGCTCGCCGTTCCGCGTGCCCATTGCCCGGTTGGCAGCCGCTCAGGCAGCCATTAATCTGAAAAACAGATAACAGTTAGCACAGCCATTTTTTATGGAAAAGAAATAATTAATACTTTAAGTTTTCGGAGATTAACTAAAAACGCGCCAACGCTGGCATCGGTCCGGAAACGTATCAGCAGGCGGTTCTGTATAAGGGGCAGGCCGCCTGTTTTTTGATTTATTAAAATGCATAAAGATTTAATAAATATACAAAAAATAGCTTGACAGAAAAGGTAAATTCATCTATTATATGCTTAATCATATTGTCTGCATTTTAAGTTTATAATTTTGTATGTAAGAGCCGAGGTCAATCATGATAAAAGTTTTTATTGACGGAAGTTCCGGTACGACCGGCTTACGAATTCGTGAAAGATTATGCATGCGTAACGATATAGAACTGATTACATTGGACGAAACGCTTCGTAAGGATGAAGGCGCTCGGCGGGCCGCATTTCAGAAAGCCGACGTGGCTTTTCTCTGCCTTCCTGACGCGGCGGCCATAGAAGCGGTGGAACTGGCAAAAGGAAGCGGTGCTGTAATCATCGACACATCTACGGCCCACCGGACGGCCACAGGCTGGGCCTACGGCATGCCGGAGCTGACCGGATACAAAGAAAAAATTGCAAAAGCGAAGTGTATTGCCAATCCGGGCTGTCATGCCAGCGGCTTTATCGCGTTAGTGGTGCCTCTGGTGGAGAAGGGACTGCTGGCAAAAGATACATGGCTTACCTGTTTTTCCCTGACCGGATACTCCGGCGGAGGAAAAAATATGATCGCAGAATACGAGGACCCGCATCGAAGTCCGCTGCTGAATGCTCCCAGACAATACGCTCTGGGACAGATCCATAAACATCTGAAAGAGATGAACGTGGTCTGCGGACTGGAAAACAGTCCGGTGTTTTGTCCTATCGTTGCAGACTTTTACAGCGGCATGGAAGTCACAGTGCCCCTGTTCAAAAAAGATCTGAAGGGCAGCATGTCCGATGTCCGACAGGTTTATGCGGAGTATTACACAGGGCCTCTCATTCATTTTAAAGAAACGGCCGACGAAAAAGGTTTCCTGTCCGCAGCGGCCTTTTCCGGACGGGACGACATGGAAATTACTGTAACGGGCAATGAGGACCGGATTCTTCTTGTTTCCCGGTTCGATAACCTGGGGAAAGGGGCTTCCGGCGCGGCCATCCAGAACATGAACATTGTGCTGGGGCTGCCGGAAACGACAGGACTGGAAATTTAAATCAAAGGAATATGTCAGTGTCACAGTACTTCTGGCGTACAGGCAGACTAACGAGAAAAAGGCGTAATGATTAAATATTTGGAGGAAAAAGGATGAAACAGATAGAGGGCGGTGTCTGCGCCGCAAAAGGTTTTACCGCAAGCGGTATTTACTGCGGTATCCGGAAGAAAAATAATAAGAACGATCTGGCGCTGATTTTCAGCAAGGTTCCAGCTCACGCAGCAGCGGTTTATACGACGAATCTGGTGAAAGGCGCGCCTCTCACTGTTACAAAACAGCATATTGCTGACGGTATCGCTCAGGCGGTTCTCTGTAACAGCGGCAATGCCAACACCTGTAACAGCGACGGAATTGAAATTGCCGAAAAGATGAGTGCCCTGGCTGCGGAAAAGCTGGGAATCAGCAAAGACGATGTTGTCGTGGCGTCCACCGGCGTCATCGGACAGAAACTGAATATCACTCCCATTGCCAACGGCATGGACAAACTGGTGGGCGCGTTATCGGAGGCTGGAGGCGACGAAGCCGCCAAAGCCATCATGACCACCGATACCGTAATGAAAAAGATTGCGGTAGAATTTGCGATTGGCGGCAAGACATGCCACATGGGCGGTATTGCCAAAGGAAGCGGCATGATCCACCCCAACATGGCGACCATGCTGGTATTCCTCACCACAGACGCGGCCATTTCTGCACCGATGTTGCAGAAAGCGCTGAGCCACGATGTACAGAAAACTTTTAACATGCTCAGCGTGGATGGCGATACATCTACCAATGATATGGTGGCCATTCTGGCAAACGGCATGGCCGGCAATGCGGAGATTACAGAAGAAGGTCCTGCCTTTGATATCTTTATGCAAGCGCTGAACACCATAACGATTGCGCTGTGCCGTTCCATCGCCGGAGACGGGGAAGGTGCTACCAAACTGCTGGAATGTGACGTAACCGGCGCCGCCAATGAAAAAACGGCTGCCGTGGTAGCCAAGAGCGTGATCACCAGCAGCCTGCTGAAAGCCGCTATGTTCGGCGCCGATGCCAACTGGGGACGCGTACTCTGCGCCATCGGGTACAGCGGTGCGGATTTGGAAGTGAATAAAGTGGACGTGGCCTTCCAATCTGCCAAAGGGATCCTGCCGGTGTGCCAAAACGGGGCTGGGGTAGATTTCTCTGAAGAAACAGCCAAGGAAATTCTGTTGGAAAAAGAAATCACGATTTTAGTGAATCTGAACAGCGGCAACGCCAGCGCCACAGCCTGGGGTTGTGACCTGACGTATGATTATGTGAAGATTAACGGCGATTACCGTTCGTAAGTGTTTAGGGTGCTTTTTGTGAATGGATACGCAATACCCTTTGGCGTAGTACTACTACGCCAGCGGCCCTTTCCTTGTCCTTCGCAAAAATCTCCACGTAAGCAAAAAAATGTGTTAACAGAGGTGTTATAAAATGCCATGCTTCTATTCCAATGCTGAGCGCGCCCAAATTCTGGTGCAGGCTCTGCCCTATATCAAAAAGCACAACGGAAAGATTGTTGTTATCAAATACGGCGGCAACGCCATGATCAACGAAACTCTGAAGCAGCAGGTCATGGAAGACATTGTGCTGCTGTGGCACGTGGGCGTTAGAATCGTATTGGTACACGGTGGCGGACCGGAAATCAATGACCTTATGGAACGGCTTGGGAAACAGTCAGAATTTGTGGACGGGTTGCGGGTGACAGACAAGGAAACCGTGGATATTGTAGAGATGGTATTGGCCGGGAAGGTAAATAAATCTCTGGTCAACCTGCTTCAGATGCACGGCGGAAATGCTATCGGGCTTTCAGGCGTGGACGGGCACCTGATCAAATGTAAAATCAAAGATCCCAGGCTAGGCTATGTGGGTGCTGTGAAAGAGGTCAACGAAAAACCCATTCTGGACCTGTTAGAAAAAGGTTATATTCCCGTTGTTTCCACGGTGGGTTGCGATGACCAGGGTAATGCATACAATATCAATGGAGATACAGCTGCGGCCTGTATTGCAGGGGCACTAAAAGCAGAAACCTTCATCCTGATGACAGACGTGCCGGGCATCCTGCGGGATAAGGATGATGATAAAACACTGATTCCGGCCGTAACCATTGCGGAAACAAAACAACTGAAGAAAGAAGGTGTCATTGCAGGCGGCATGCTGCCGAAAGTGAAATGCTGCGAAGATGCCATCACTCAGGGCGTGAAAAATGTAATTATTATGGACGGGCGTGTGCCCCATTCCATCCTGATGGAACTGCTGACGGATGAAGGCGCAGGCACCATGGTGACAGGGGAGTGAGAACATGAGCAAACTACAGGAACTGGACCAGAAATATGTAGCGAATACCTATGCGCGTTTCCCAGTGGAAATCGTCGGAGGCAAAGGGAGCATTGTAAAAGACGCAGAAGGCAAAGAATATATCGACATGGGTTCCGGCATCGGGGTTACCAGCTTCGGTATCGCCGACGACGTCTGGAAACAGGCGGTCATCGACCAGCTGAGTAAGGTGCAGCACATGTCCAACCTGTATTATACGGAGCCCTGCGTGCAACTGGCGGAGCTGATCTGCGAAAAGACAGGCATGAAGAAAGTGTTCTTCAGCAATTCCGGCGGGGAAGCCAACGAATGTGCCATCAAAGTGGCGCGGAAATACGCGGCGGAGAAAAAAGGCGCGGACTATTACACCATCATCACCCTGTGGAACAGTTTCCACGGACGTACCCTGACCACCCTGGCAGCGACCGGGCAGGACCATTACCACGAACTGTTCCAGCCCCTGACGCCCGGCTTTGTGCATGCCACAGCCAACGATTTGGACAGTGTGAAGAAACTGGTGTCGGAACACAAAGTGGCCGGGATCCTGATCGAGTGCATTCAGGGGGAAGGCGGCGTGAACCCGCTGACCGCTGAATTTATCAAAGGCGTGGACGCCATTTGTCACGAAAACGATATCGTGTTCATGGTGGATGAAGTGCAGACCGGCAACGGGCGCACGGGCAAACTGTATTCATATATGAACTTCGGCGTGAACCCGGACGTGGTGACAACGGCCAAAGGCATCGGCGGCGGTCTTCCACTGGGCGCCTGCCTGATGGGCGAAAAAGTGGAGCATGTGCTGGGGCACGGGGATCACGGGTCTACCTTCGGGGGCAACCCAGTGGCCTGCGCAGGGGCTGTCAGCATTATCAACCGGCTGGACGATGCATTTTTGGCGGAAGTACAGCGAAAAGGGAAAATCCTGTTCGGCGCCCTGGAAGGCGCGCCGGGTATTGAAAAGGTTACCGGTATGGGCATGATGTGCGGCGTGAAACCGGTGAAACCGGCAGGGGACATTGTGAAAAAATGTATTGAAAAGGGTGTGCTGTGCCTGACAGCCAAAGATAAAATCCGGCTGCTGCCGGCGCTGAATATGCCGGAAGACGTGCTGGTGAAGGCAGTGAATATTATAAAAGAAGCGTGCGCAGAATAAAAAACGAAAGACCGGTATCATCGTGATACCGGTCTTTCTATGAAGTTTAAATTGCTTATTTTGCTTCTTCTTTTACGATTTTAGCATCTGCAGCATTCTTTTTTACAGAAGCAATGCCATTCAGGCAGCTCTTCATGGCTTTGTAGCCTTCGCTGACCGCAATAATCTGGCCGTTGGTGGCTTTCAGACGGAAACGGAATTCGCCGGCCTTGTCCGCATATACTTCAAATTTCGGGTGTTTTTCGACTTTGAAGCCTTCCACGGTCTGGTCTTCGATTACAGCAATCGGGGCATTTTTCTGTACGCTGGCAATGCCGTTTTTGCAGCCGGAAGGAGATTTGTAAACCTGAGAAGCTGCGATAACTTCGCCGTTATTGGCTACGAGATTGAAGCGCATACCTGCTTTGGACTCTTTTACTAAGAATTTTCCCATTTGGATTGCCTCCTTGCATAATATTGATGAAACCGAACAGTTTCCTTATGTTCAAGATAACACTATTTTCAATAAAATTCAAGGGAAATATGCGAATCAAAGCATAGTTTTCCGCAAATCCGCCGGTGCTTTCGGTGAAAGCAGGGCAAAGGGAATGTCCAGCACGGTGAAAGCGCCGCATTTACCCTGCTCGAAATGCAGACGGTACATGGCCCGGGCAAAGGCGGTCAGCACGCTGGAGGTGAACTGCGGGTTGCTGTCCAGCTTTAGGGAAAATTCCATTACGTGACCGGTGGCATCATCGGTTTTCCCGTTGCGGAACACAAAGCCGCCATGGGGAATGCCGCTGTGGTTTTTCGCGAATTCTTCTTCGGAAATAAAATGTACGGTGGTTTCGTAACCCACAAAGTAGTTAGGCATGGTTTTGATGGCCGTTTCAATGGCCTGCAGGTCGGCACCTTCTTCCGGAACCACAAAGCATTCGCGCAGATGCATCTCGTTG
>OCTX014548931.1_pt1 | contig 27035 bp, 27 predicted proteins | sample 1539691 | NCBI WGS metagenome assembly OCTX01 (sample SAMN02144231, study PRJEB22623) | gut metagenome | biome: sheep rumen | host: Ovis aries | place: New Zealand
TTGAAAATGAGCCCGGTACAATACCGAACTCACTTTCAAAATCAAGTCAAATAGATTTAATAATCCGTCCAACTTTTTGGGGTCACCTCACTCTCGCAGGGCTTTTTTTGTATATATTTTAATAATTTTTATTAAAATCTTGCATATATCAAAAAAAAGCAGTATCTTTGCACGCTGATTTGGTAATAATATGTATTAACCCAAAATAAAACAACAACCATGCTACACAAATTATGCTCGAAACTCCACACGGAGGTATCAGACATGCCGTTCAAGGTATCGGATTCTTTTGCTGAAGAAAACCAAGTAGTAGCCGTTCTCTCCGGAGGTACTGAGGCCCAATTTATGGACCTCGTACGTGAGAAGAAAATTGACCTCAAACGGCCGGTTTATCTTATGGTCAGCGGCTTTAGCAACTCGCTCCCGGCTGCCCTCGAGATCCTCAGTTTCATCCGCCAACGAAACGGTATCGCCAAAATCATGCAGCATGCCAAAGACACGGTTTTTGTAGATGACAGCGACACAGCTTCTCTGACACGCGTGCCGCTGTCGAAAGTGCTGAAGAGCGACAAGAAAATGCGCCTCGGCGTCATCGGTAAATCTTCCGATTGGCTGATTGCTTCCCAGGTGGATTACAAAGAAGTGTTGGAGAAAATGAACTGCGAGTTAATCGATATCCCGTTCGAGGAACTTTCTTCGCTCGGCGAAGTGGATCCGGGCATGAAAGGTGCTGAAGCTATCTACGAACGCGAAAAAGAGATCGTAGCGAAATATAAACTGGATGGTATCACAGTCCGTTGTTTTGACCTCTTTACTACTATCAAGAATACCGGATGTATCGCTGTTTCCAAACTCAACGACGAAGGTATTCCTGCCGGATGCGAGGGAGATATTCCTGTGCTGCTGACGATGATGGCTTGCAAGAAACTGACCGGAGAAGTGGCATGGATGGGAAGTCCTGCACGTATTCAGCCGGACGGACAAATCTTACTGGCGAAATGTACCATCGCCCTCTCAATGACCAAAAAACATGAGTTCACCACCCATTTTGAATCGGGTATGGGAGTAGCTATACATGGAGAAGTAGAGCCGGGCGACTACACGCTCGTCAAACTGGGACATGATTTGAAGCGCCTCTTGGCGGTAAACGTAAAGGTAACCCGCTGCCAGTATGAGAAAAATATGTGCCGCACCCAGATTTGGATTCAATCTACTCCGATCGTGAGCCAGTATCTGCTGACTTCCCCGCTCTCGGATCACCATGTTTTGATCAAAGGACATCACGCTGCTAAATTCTGGAGAGAATAATGATATTCAAGCCTTCCAAAGAAATCCTGTATCACGACCGGCCGCTGCGGCTTGGTGTGGTGGGAAAACCGTCCGACTGGCTCATAGCTTCGAATGTGGACTACAAAGATGTACTCGAGACGATGAATCTCGAGTTGGTGGATATCCCTATTGAGGAAATGACGTCATTAGGAGAAGTGGATCCCGGGATGGCGGGCGCTGAGGCTGTCTATCAGAGACTCAAAGAGATTGTCATTAAATACAACCTCCAGGGAGTAACGCTTCGATGCTTTGACTTGCTTTCGACGGTCAAGAACACCGGATGTATTGCGCTTTCCAAACTGAACGACGAAGGTATTCCCGCCGCGTGCGAAGGTGATATACCGACGCTCCTGACGATGATGGTATGCAAACGCCTGACCGGAGAGTTGTGCTTCCAGGTCAATCCTGCGCGCATTAACCCGGACGGAGAAATGCTCTTTGCGCATTGTACCCTGCCGCTGAAGATGACCGAGAAACACGAATACACCACGCATTTCGAATCGGGCATCGGAGTGGCTATCCATGGCGATCTTCCCGCGGGAGATTATACACTCGTCAAACTGAGCAACGACATGCAACGGATGTTGGCGGTAGATGTGACGTTGGAGCGCTGTCAATATGAACCGAATCTCTGCCGCACACAAGTATGGGTAAAAGCGACACCTGATGTGAGTGAATACTTCATGACCGACCCGATCGCTAATCATCATATCCTTATTCGGGGACATCATGCAAAAGAATTTAGAAACTAGACTACTAGTCCAATAGTCAGCTAGTCAACTAGATATTTTTTCAAACAACAAATAAAAAATTTTTAAAACAATGGTTTCTTACAAAGAATTAGGTCTTGTAAACACCCGTGAGATGTTTGCAAAAGCAATCAAGGGAGGCTATGCTATCCCTGCGTTCAATTTCAACAACATGGAGCAACTCCAGGCTATCATCAAAGCAGCTGCAGAGACCAAGAGTCCTGTAATCCTTCAGGTATCGAAAGGTGCGCGTAACTACGCAAACCAGACCCTTCTCCGCTACATGGCTCAAGGTGCCGTTGAGTATGCGAAAGAGCTCGGTTGGGAGCACCCGCAGATCTGTCTGCATCTGGATCACGGAGACAGCTTCGAGCTGTGCAAGAGCTGCGTTGATTTCGGTTTCTCCAGCGTTATGATTGACGCTTCTTCGCTTCCGTACGAGGAGAATATCGCTCTCACAAAGAAAGTAGTGGACTACGCTCACCAGTACGATGTAACTGTTGAGGCTGAGCTCGGCGTACTCGCAGGTGTTGAGGACGAGGTTTCGTCTGCTGTCAGCCACTATACCAAACCGGAAGAGGTAGTTGATTTCGCTACCCGTACGGGCTGCGACTCACTCGCAATCTCTATCGGTACCAGCCACGGTGCATACAAGTTCACTCCGGAGCAATGTACACGTGACCCGAAAACCGGCCGTCTCGTTCCTCCTCCATTGGCTTTCGACGTACTCGACGCTGTGATGGAGAAACTCCCGGGCTTCCCGATCGTGCTGCACGGATCGTCTTCTGTTCCGCAGGAGTATGTGGACATGATCAACAAATACGGCGGCAAACTGCCTGACGCAGTAGGTATTCCTGAGGAGCAACTCCGCAAGGCTGCTAAATCCGCTGTTTGCAAGATCAACATCGACTCCGACAGCCGTCTGGCGTTCACCGCAGCAGTCCGCAAAGTGTTTGCCGAGAAACCGGCAGAGTTCGATCCGCGCAAGTACTGCGGTCCGGCTCGTGACCTGATGACCGAGCTGTACAAGCACAAAATCATCAACGTCCTCGGTTCAGACGGCAAAGCAGAATAATTATGGCACTTCCGTTTATGTCGGCAGAAGAAGCTGCCGAATTGATACAGAATGGTGACGTCTTAGGCATGGGTGGTTTTACCGCCACCGGAGTGCCTAAGGCGGTTCCTTTTGCATTGGCCCAGCGTGCAGAGCGTCTGCATGCCGAGGGTATTCCTTTCCGTGTAGGTCTGGAGACGGGTGCGTCGATGGGCGACAGTTGCGACGGTGCGCTGGCACGCGCTCACGCAGTGGAGTTCCGTACACCGTACCAGTCCAACAAATCCATGCGCGAGGAGATCAACGCCGAGGGCACGCATTATTTCGATATGCACCTGAGCCATATGGCACAGGATTTGCGTTACGGTTTTCTCCCTCGTCCCAAGTTCGCTATCATCGAGGCATCGTATGTAGGCGAGGATGGCACGATCGTTCCGGCAGCCGGTGTGGGTATCATGCCAACCATCTGCCGCATGGCGGATAAGATCATCGTTGAACTTAACGAGATGTTCCCTGCTACCATGCGCGGTATGCACGACCTGTATGAACCGCTCGACCCGCCTATGCGCCGCGAGATACCTATCTACAAGCCGTCCGACCGCTGCGGCTCGGACCATATCAAGGTTGATCCCTCCAAGATAGTTGCTGTCGTGAAGACCAATCGTCCGAACGAGATTGCTGCTTTCACCCCGGTAGATGCTACTACCGCCAAAATCGGTGAGAACGTAGCGATGTTCCTTGAGGCTGAGATGAAAGCCGGACGTATTCCGTCTTCCTTCCTTCCGATCCAGAGCGGTGTGGGCAATGTAGCGAACGCCGTACTCGGCGAACTGGGCAAGAACCCGCATATTCCGCCATTCGAGATGTACTCCGAAGTAGTACAAGACTCCGTAGTGGATCTGATCAAGGCCGGACATTGTAAGTTCGCTTCCGGTTGTTCTCTGCGCCTCGTAGAAAGCAAGATGGCCGAGGTTCTGGCTGATCTTGATTTTTACCGCGATAAACTGCTGTTGCGTCCGCAAGAGACATCCAATAACCCGGAAATCATCCGCCGCCTCGGTCTGATCGCTATCAACACCGCGCTGGAAGTGGATATCTATGGTAATGTAAACTCGACGCATGTATGCGGCACGAAGATGATGAACGGTATCGGCGGCAGCGGCGATTTTGCGCGCAATGCATACCTGTCCATCTTCACCACCGCATCGACCGCCAAGAACGGCGCAATCTCGTCTATCGTGCCGATGGTAACGCACCTCGACCACAGCGAGCACTCCGTCAAAGTGATCGTAACGGAAATCGGAGTGGCAGACCTCCGCGGCAAGAGTCCGCGCCAGCGTGCCGAAGAGATCATCAACAACTGCGTGGCTCCGGAGTATCGCGAAATGCTGCGTGACTACCTCAAGATTGCCAAGCACGGCCAGACGCAACATGAACTTTCCTGCGCCTTCGCGATGCACGAAGAGTTCATGAAATCCGGTGACATGCGCAACACCAAGTGGGAAAACTATAAACGTTAAACAATAAATCATTACAATTATGGTAGGTACAATCATTTATGTGCTGGGTATCATATGCGCTGTATGGTGTGTATTGGATATCTTCAAAACAGCTAAGTGCGGTTTGCTGGGCAAGATTCTCGCCAGCGTTCTCGTTTTGGCTTTCAGCTGGATTGGTTTTGCAGTGTATTATTTCCTGGTTCGCGGTAAGATCTAATTTGCTAATCTGCGATTTTAATAACAGATGAGTCAACTGTTAGCAGGAAAGAAAGGCGTCATCTTCGGTGCCTTGGATGAGCGTTCGCTTGCTTGGCATGTGGCTTTACGCTGCATGGAGGAAGGAGCACAGATCGTCTTGACAAACACCGAAGTGGCGATACAATTGGGCACCGTGCGCGATTTAGCCTCCGCGCACGGTTTGCCCTTGATTGTCTGCGATGCAACGAATCTGGAAGATATCCGGGATTTATTTGCGCGCGCGCAAGAACTATTGGGCGGACAAGTGGATTTTGTTCTCCATGCAGTGGCGCAGAGCACGAATCTCCGCAGGCATAAATCATATGAAGAGGCTAATTATACCTATTTCCAACAAACGATAGACATCTCTGCGCTTAGTCTGCATAAGATTTTGCATACAGCAATGGAGATGGATGCTATAGCCGAAGGCGGCAGTGTCGTAGCACTATCGTATATTGCGTCCGAGCGTTATTTCTATGGCTATAATGACATGGGAGACGCAAAAGCCATGTTGGAGTCTATTGCACGGCAGATGGGTGCATTATATGGACGCAAAAAAAGAGTGAGAGTCAATATTGTCAGCCCCTCTCCGATTCCCACCAAAGCCGGTGGAGGATGGAAAGAGATAGATTTTTTCTATCGCTATTCGAATCACCTTTCGCCGTTAGGCAATGCCGATGCAGACGACTGCGCAGGTGTATGCGTAGTGCTGTTCAGTGATTTGATGAAACGAGTGACGATGCAGACAATATACTGCGACGGAGGATTCGGGCGAACGATTCTTACGCCGGAGTTGGTCGATGATTATCGACGAATAGAAGAAGTGAAAGATAAGAATGAAGATTGATTTACAATTGATACATAACATCCTCTATAAGGATGGTCGATTAATATGGGATGAGGAGACGAAAAAAGGAATAGCTGACAGCTATAATTTCTTGGCTCGTTTCTCCAGCGATAAGGTGATTTACGGCATCAACACGGGGTTTGGACCGATGGCTCAATGGCGCGTGGAAGACAGCCATTTGCGCGAATTGCAATATAATATCATCCGCTCTCATGCTACAGGAGCCGGTAAACCATTGAGCGACTCTTGCGTACGCGCGGCCATGATCGCGCGCGTGGGCTCGTTCGCGCAAGGAAAAAGCGGCATCCATCCGGAGTTGGTGAACTTACTGACAGAGTTCATCAACCGCGGTATATGTCCTTTTATTCCCGAGCATGGAAGCGTAGGAGCCAGCGGTGATTTGGTGCAACTGGCGCATATGGCGCTTTGTTTGATAGGAGAAGGAAAAGTACACTATAAGAACGAATGGCGGCCGGCGAAAGAAGTGATGGACGAGTGCGGTTTGAAACCGCTTGGTATCCATATTCGCGAGGGCTTGAGTTGTACCAACGGCACGAGCGTCATGACCGGTATCAGTGCCATCAACCAGATAGACGCAGAGAATCTCCTTCATTGGGCTACACTGGCAGCTGTTTGGATGAATGAGATAGCCGGCAGTTATGATGACTTGATGTCTGCTCCGCTTAATGAGTATCGTCGCCACGAAGGGCAAATCCGTATAGCCGAGCAGATGCGACAGATGAGCGAAGGCTCCCAGCGGCTTCAGAAAAGAGAAAACAAGCTATATGACGAAGGGCATAAAGATGTAAAGGTATTTGAAGAGAAGGTACAAGCTTATTATTCCCTCCGATGCGCTCCGCAGATACTCGGTCCTATCATGGATACCTTGACTTACAGCCGTCGTGTGATAGAGGAAGAACTGAATGCTGCGAGCGATAATCCGATTGTAGATCCGGCCACAGAGAATGTCTATCACGGTGGTAATTTCCACGGCGATTACATTTCATTGGAAGCCGATAAGATGAAAATAGCGATGGTGCGTCTGGCAATGGTCAGCGAGCGGCAGTTGAATTATCTATGCCACGACCGTATCAACGGTATCCTTCCTCCTTTCCTGAATTTGGGCACGTTAGGTCTGAACTACGGTATTCAGGCATGCCAGTTTACAGCCACCAGCACTACGGCAGAATGTCAGACTTTGGCTATGCCGAACTATGTACATTCGATACCGAATAACAACGACAATCAGGATATCGTCTCGATGGGCACGAATAGTGCAGAACTTTGTGCGCATGTGATTAACAACTGCTATCAGGTGCTGTCGATTCTTTTCATGGCGATGGCTCAAGCGGTGGATTGTCTTAAGATAGCCGATCAATTAGCACCTGCTACCAAGGAGCAATATGACGCTATCCGCACTATCATGCCTACTATCGTCGAAGATACACCTTTCTACGATCAAATAGCACAAATAGAAACATACCTACGTAGCAAGAAATGAATACTTACGCACTTATCACCGGCGCAAGTCGCGGTATAGGCCGTGCAATCGCGGAGCGTTTAGCCCATGAGGGTTATACGGTGATTATCAATTATCATAGCAATACTGCCGCTGCGGAAGAGACGAAAGCAGTTATCGAAGCAGCGGGAGGGAAAGCGGAATTATTGCCTTTCGATGTAGCGGATGGCAATGCTATAGAGGCAGCACTCAATCAATGGGATGCTGCGCATGAAGGCGAGCATATATCCGTTTTGGTCAATAATGCCGGTATACGCCGCGACGGACTGATGGTATTTATGAACGAGGAAGACTGGCATGATGTGATGCGGACTACCACCGAAGGTCTGTATTACACGACGCATCATGTGCTCTCGGGCATGCTTCGTGCCCGCAAAGGCCGTATCATCAATATAGCTTCCATTTCCGGTGTGAGCGGACTTCCCGGTCAGACCAATTATTCGGCAGCAAAAGCAGCGTTGATCGGAGCCACTAAGGCCCTGAGCAAAGAGGTTGCGGCCCGCAAAGTGACCGTGAATGCTGTGGCTCCCGGATTTATTGCAACAGACATGACAGCCGATTTGGATGAAGCGGAACTGAAAAAGACCATCCCTGCAGGCCGGTTCGGAAAACCTGAAGAAGTGGCTGCATTAGTGGCTTTCCTATGTTCCGATGAAGCAGCGTATATTACAGGACAAGTGATTAATATAGCAGGAGGAATGGGATGAGGCGAGTAGTAGTAACAGGAATGGGTATCTGGTCGTGTATAGGCCGGAATAAAGAAGAAGTAAGCGCCTCGCTCCGTGCCGGGAAAAGCGGCATCGGGTATGACGAAGCGCGTAAGGAATATGGTTTTCGATCCCCGCTCACCGGTATCGTCGAGACACCGGATCTCAAAGCTCTTCTGCATCGTCGTTTGCGCACGGGTATGTCGCAAGAAGCGATGTACGCCTATATGGCGAGCCGCGAGGCATTTGCGCAAGCAGGCATTGAGGAGCAATATCTATTGGAGAACGAAGTAGGTATTCTCTTTGGGAATGACAGCACGGCACTTCCTACCGTTGAGATGCATGAGCAGATGTTGGAGAAACATGATACAGCACTATTGGGTAGCGGACTGATTTTCCAGTCGATGAACTCGACGGTAAACATGAATCTCAGTACGATTTTCCATCTGCGGGGTATTAATTTCTCGGTTTCAGCAGCTTGTGCCAGTGGCAGTCACTCTATAGGTATAGGTGCCATGTTCATCCGTCAAGGATTGCAAGATATGGTGCTGGTAGGCGGAGCACAGGAGGTAAATCCCTATGCCATGGCTGCTTTTGATGCATTAGGTACCTTCTCCGGTCGTGTGGACGAACCCACCAAAGCCAGCCGTCCGTTTGATATAGACCGTGACGGCCTGGTTCCCAGCGGAGGTGCTGCGGCTTTGGTATTGGAAGAATATGAACATGCCGTGGCTCGAGGCGCAACAATCCTGGCTGAAGTATGCGGATATGGCTTCTCCAGCAATGGAGGCGGTATCTCGCAGCCCAGTAGCGAAGGGTCGTTAATCGCGATGCAGCGTGCATTAGCCGAGGCAGGTGTTGCAGCGGACGATATTGATTACGTCAATGCTCATGCTACTTCGACCAAACAGGGAGATGAAGAAGAAGCATTGGCTCTGGCACGGTTATTCGGCGGTAAAAAGGCATGGATCAGCAGTACCAAATCCATGACCGGACATGAATGCTGGATGGCTGGTGCCAGCGAAGCGGTATACAGTATTATCATGATGCAGGAAGGCTTCGTAGCACCGAATATCAATTTGGAGCACGCCGATCCCTGCGCAGCAGCATTGAAATTGGCAAAAGACACCATAGAGATGCCCGTACACACGGTGCTGAGTAACAGTTTCGGTTTTGGCGGAACAAACAGCGCTATCATTTTGCGTCGAATGAATGGCTGATAACAGGTAATGACCAGGTAATAACCAGCATTTAATAAGCACAAAACCCCTATCACACAATGCATCTGTTTGAGAATTTAAAGAATGCGTTCAGCGAGGAGCCGTATAATGCGCAGCAAGCGCAGGAAATGGCGCATTTATATTCGTGGGGTCCGGTGATATTTCAGGTATGCCGTTTGATGATCAAGTACGGTATTTTGGAGATGTTGCATGATCATAAAGAAGGTCTGACACAAGCGGATATAGTAGCAGCAACAGATCTCAGCGAGTATGCAGTCAAGTGTCTTATGGAAGCTTCGCTGACGACGCATATCGTGCTAATTGACCCTGAAACGGATCGCTATCGTTTGGCGAAGACAGGCTGGTTTTTGCTACGCGACCAAATGGTACGTGCAGACATTGATTTCAATCATGACGTTAATTATGAAGGATGGTTTGTATTGGACAAAGCGTTGGAGGAAGGCCGTCCGGAAGGATTAAAGCATTTCGGCAACTGGCCTACGATTTATGAAGGCCTCAGCAGTTTGCCGGCAGATGTTCAGAAGAGTTGGTTCGGTTTTGACCATTACTATTCTGATCACTCGTTTGATGAAGCTTTGGCATTTATCTCCGCCAGCAAACCTCGCCATTTACTGGATGTAGGTGGTAATACAGGGCGCTTCGCGATGCGGTGTGTGGCGTATAATCCAATGATAGAGGTTACTATTTGCGACCTTCCCCAACAGATAGAAATGATGCGTCAAGCTACAGCCGGTCAGCCCGGAGCAGAACGGATACACGGGGTGGGAATGGATATCCTGAATGAGCAGAATACATTCCCTGTCGATAGGAAATACGATGTGATATGGATGTCGCAGTTTTTGGATTGCTTCAGCGAGCAACAGATTGTCTCTATCCTTCGTCGTGCTGCTGCAATCATGGATGCCGACAGCCGAGTGTATATCATGGAAACTCTTTGGGACAGGCAGGATTATGTGCCGGCTGCAATGAGTCTGACCATGACAAGCCTGTATTTTACGGCCTTGGCGAACGGTAACAGCAAGATGTACAACACCGATGACATGGCGCGGTTAATTCGCGAAGCAGGATTGGAAATAGAGCAAGTGCACGACCGTATCGGAAACGGCGGACACTCCATCTTAGTATGCAAAAAATAACTACATTATATGACAAAAGAAGTAATTATCGAAAAAGTAAATGCCCTCTTGGTAGAGGAATTGGAGATTGACCGTGACTTACTTACTCCAGCGGCATCTCTCAAGAACGATCTGGAAATCGATTCGCTGGATTTTGTAGATATCGTGGTCTTGATAGACCGCGAATTCGGCTTCAAACCCAAAGCAGAGGAATTGAAAAATGTAAAGACTCTGCAGGATTTCTACGATTATATAGAATCGCACGTATAAATGGCAGAACAGGCGTGGAATGGACAGACAGGAGGCACTCATGGCATGCAACGCGCGCTGGTGAGCCTGATTCATGCAGTAGGTGTGCGGCCGGTTTACGGTATCATGCATTTTTGGCTGGTATGGTATATACTGGTACGTCCGTCCGTGACTCGCGGGGCATATATATTCCATCGTCGCAGAGGTCGTAATAAGATACAGTCGGCATTGGATGTCTATCGCAGTTTCTATCATTTTGGCAAAGTGATAATTGATCGTTTTGCAGTTTATAGCGGCCATCAGTTTGATATCGTCGTGGATAACAAAGAGCGCTATTACGACAAGATGAATCGTACGAAAGGCTTTGTACTGCTCTTTTCGCATTTGGGCAATAGTGAAATGGCAGCGTATTCCATGGCTACGCCGGACAAACATATGAATATTCTGGCGTTTGGCGGCGAGACACCGGTCGTGATGGCAGAGCGTGCCAAAGTGCTGGCGAAAAACAATATTGGCATGATTGTGGTGAATCCGGGCGAGATGAATCATATCTTTGAGATATACAGCGTCTTGGATCGCGGCGAAGTGCTGGCGGTAGCCGGAGATAGACGTATGGGTGATAAAACCATTTTATGTTCTTTCATGGGAATGCAGGCACCGCTTCCGGCGGGTGTATTCCAATTATGTGCTACACTCCATTGCCCTATTGTGCTGACGTTTGTGCTAAAAGAGCCGCAGAACAAATATCATATTTATACGGAGGAGTTGAAAACAAATATGTCATTACCCCGCGAAGACCAGGCAGCATACTTGGCTCAACAGTTTGCTTCGCGGCTGGAGCAGATGGCGTTAACTTATCCGTATGAGTGGTTTAATTTTTTTGATTTCTGGCATGAACCCGACGCATGACATAGTCTCTTGGATACCACAAAGGCCGCCATTTGTGTTTATTGACACCATTGTAGAAGCAGATGAGTGTTGTGCTGTCACGCAGTTCACGGTATCAGAAACCTGTCCTTTGGTAGAGGCAGGCTCTCTCTCGCTGGCAGGATTAATGGAGAATGCTGCGCAAACTTGTGCAGTACGCGCCGGAGTGAGCGGAGGGAACAGAATAGGGTTTATCGGTGCAGTAAAGCAGATGGAGACTAATAGATTGCCAAAGATAGGAGAAATGCTGACGACCCGCGTGGTGCTATTGCAAGAGGTGATGAATATTTCCCTCATTGATTGTACAACCTATATAGACGAAGAGTTAATCGCTACCGCCACACTCAAATTAGCAATCGTCAATTAATGATATATTGCATCGGACATAGTATTATCTCTCCGTTAGGCGAAGGATCGCAAGCGAATGTAGAGGCTGTGAAGGCAGGTAGGAGCGGGCTGAGGCTTTATACCGATCGTTTTGATTCGGTGGAGCCGTTCTGCGCCTCGCTTTTCGACACTCCTCAGGAGTTTGTACCTCTCTGTATTAGAAGTGTGGAGATGGCGAAAGGAGCGATGAATATTGCGGACCCATTGACAATTTTTATCCTCAGTACGACTAAAGGAGATCATCTCGATTTGCTCGCACCGGCTCAATTGATAGCCCGGCATTTCGGCAATCCGAATCCGCCTATTGTGGTGTCCAATGCCTGTACATCCGGAGTGTGTGCGCAAATCACAGCAAAACGACTCCTCGAGGCAGGGATTTATAGAAATGCTGTAGTCATAGGATGCGATATACAGACCAAATTTATTATCTCAGGTTTTCAGGCTTTCAAAGCTCTCTCGCCTGAACCCTGTTTGCCTTTTAGTCCGAACCGAAAAGGCTTGAATTTGGGAGAAGCGGCAGCTACGATTATTTATACCTCGGAGCCTCGTGAAGGCTGGCGGTTAGAAGCGGGAAGTATCCATAATGATGCGAATCATATCTCTGCGCCGAGCCGTACGGGAGAAGGTGCATACTGGTGTTTAACGGATGTGCTGGAAGGTGTTGAACCGAAAGAGATAGCCTTGTTGGGAGTACACGGTACAGCTACGCTGTATAATGACGATATGGAGACAATAGCTATCGAGCGTGCCGGTTTACAGAACGTACCGATAAGCGTACTCAAACCCTTCTTTGGTCATACAATGGGTGCTGCCGGAGTGGTAGAAACGATTATAGGAATGGAGTTGATACAACGCGGAATATTCATCAAGATGCTTTCGGGTTTCGGAGGCGTAAATGCGGCTGTTAGATTGCGATGCGAGTAAGTCAAGAAATAGTAATCAATCCGATATCGGTCATGCTGAACGGTCAACCGGTAGCGACGAATGAACAAGGCGAGAAAATGCTCGTTGAATTGTATCGTCGGTATGTGAAGGATTATCCCAAATTCTTCAAGATGGATACGCTCAGCCGGCTTGGTTTTATCGCAGCGGAACTGGTCTTGCAAGATCAACGGGTGGAGGCGGTTATTTTAGCCAACCGCAGCGCCAGTATCAAGAATGATACCGATTATCTGGCAACAATTACCGGAGAGAACTACTACCCTTCTCCTGCGCTTTTCGTCTATACGTTGCCTAATATTGTGACGGGTGAGATAGCCATCCGCCATCATATACAAGGCGAGACATCGTGCTATATTTTGGAGAATCCGGAACAGTTAGAACCTATTATCCTGTCGCAAATCACCCGCCAATCGCCCATCTTAGCCGGATGGTGCGAGTGCAGCGGACCAAATACGTTTAATGCAAAATTACAAATTATATGGAACAATTAATCGAACAACTAAAACAACAAATCATTGAAGCCCTGAATTTTGAGGATATGACACCGGCAGATATTGATACCGATGCACCTCTCTTTGGCGAAGGACTTGGATTGGATTCAATAGATGCGCTGGAATTGATTATGTTGATGGACCGTGAGTACGGTATTAAGTTAGCGGATCCGAAAGCAGGAAAAGCTATTTTTCAATCCGTCCGCACTATGGCGGAATATATTCAAGCTAACCGCACCAAATAATGCGCATTGCCATCACTGGTATAGGAGTTGTCAGCGCGATCGGGATTAATTGCACCGAGACGTTGCGTTCATTGTTAGCCGAGCGGTCATGTGTCGGTCCGATGCGCTATTTGGGTAGTATGCATACCGATATACCGGTCGGTGAAGTGCCATACAGCGATGCGGAATTGAAGCGTCTGTTAACTATCGGAGACGAGCCTATGCCGCGCACTTCTTTATTGGGGCTGAAGGCAGCGCGTGAAGCGATAGAAATGGCTGGGGCGGAATGCGATGCCTTTATTTCCGGCACTACAGTGGGAGGAATGGATCTTACCGAGCAGCATTGGGTTGATTATATGGAAGGTAAGGCAATAGAGAATATTCGCCTGCATGAAGCGGGCGAATCGACAAACGCGATTGCCCAACATCTATCGTCCATCAACCCTTCTCCTTTTACTTTTATAGCTACGCCTTCTACTGCCTGTTCATCAGCGCTAAATGCCATCATGCTTGGTGCTAATATGTTGCGCACGGGCCAAGCCAAACGGGTTTTGGTAGGTGGTGCCGAGAGTTTGAGCAAATTCCATTTGAATGGCTTTAATACTCTGATGATTCTTTCTGATCAGCCTTGCCGGCCGTTTGATGCGCATCGAAAAGGCTTGAACTTAGGTGAGGGAGCAGGCTATCTGGTGATAGAGAGTGAAGAAGAAGCCATCGCTCGCGGAGCCCGGATATTAGGCTACGTTAATGGCTATGCCAACACCTGCGATGCTTTCCATCAGACCGCTTCTTCCGCAGATGGCGAAGGAGCATATAGGGCGATGTGCGGGGCATTGCGAATGGCTGGATTGCAACCCTCGGAAATCCAATATATCAATGCTCATGGTACTGCTACGCCTAATAATGATTCCTCTGAATCTGCAGCATTGATGCGGCTTTTTGGTAATCGCCTGCCGAAAATAAGCAGTACCAAGGCCTTCACGGGACATACCACTTCTGCCAGTGGAGGTATAGAAGCGGTGATATGCATCTTGGCTCTCCAGCATGGTTTTGTGCCGGCGAATATGAACTGGTCTGAAACGGCAGAAGATTTGATTTTGCCTGTGCCTCATACCGAGTACATGTCTTTGGAAAATATCTTGTGCAATGCCTTTGGCTTTGGCGGCAATGAATCGGCTCTTGTCATTGGCAAGGAAGGAACGGATTTGGGCACGATCAATCCAATGAAAGATGTTGCCCGTCCTGCAAGTGTAATATCAATAGATGATGATGCACTCGTTTCTTCCTATATTTCTCCGGCAGAAGCACGCCGAATGACACCGCAAATGCGACGCATTGTAGTAGCTGCCAAACGGGTGATGGCTGAAGCAGGTATTGAGACCCCTGATGCTATCGTCTGCGCTACGCAATGGGGATGTATGCTCCAATCAATGCGTTTTTTGCAAGATATGATAGCCTCTGATGAACAGCAACTGAAACCCACACCGTTCATTCAATCTACACACAACACCGTTGCTTCGCTCATCGCGCTCCTTACGGGTAACCACGGCTATAATGCCACATATTCGCAGGGGAAACAATCTTTGGCATGCGCTTTGATGGATATAAGAACACAGATTTGTTTGGGACAAATCAGAAATGCACTGGTTTTGGAGTTTGATGAGGAAGTAGAAACATGGGACGAAGTACTTGCGCTTATTGGAGACAAAACACAAGCAATCGCGCGTGCGTATGTGTATAATTAAGGAGTAGAATGAAACTGATATTATTGGCGCTCATCCAAAGTCTGCTGCTTTGTGCAGGACAGATGTTCATGAAATTGGCCCTCAAGGCGATGGGAGCCGTTTCTTGGTCATGGGCTTTTGTGTGGTCTCAACTGACCAACTGGTGGTGGCTTGCCTGTGGTGTCTCTTTTACAGCTGCAGGATTATTATGGATGTATATCCTTAAGCATTGGTCTTTCTCGCAGGCTTATCCGCTCAGCAGCCTAGCATATGTGTTTGGAATGATTGCCGCCCTGTTGGTTTTTCATGAGCATGTAGCATGGACTCAATGGATAGGGATATTGTTTATTATGGCCGGTTGTTATTTAGTAGTGAATTGATATGTTAGCATTGATAATTGCTGTTATACTTAGTTTGGAAGCGGATTTTACGCAGACTAAGACCAGTGCGCTGATGAGCGAACCGCAGGTGTCCACCGGACATCTCGCGTATCGTGCACCGGATTATATGCAGTGGTCTTATGCTTCGCCGCAGCAGATTATTTGGGAGATAAACGGATCAAAATCAAATGTCAATCCGCAGATTCAGAAACTGCTTCGAATGATCATGGCTTCTATCGCGGGCAATTCTCAGGAGGATGAGAGAATGCAGCGGGAGTCCAAAAGACTTTTTAAAGCAGTCAATATCACCATGGATGAGCGCCAAGAAGTAGCCAAACGTGTGGAGTTGATTGAGAAAAACGGGGATGTTACCCTTATAGAATTTAAAAATGTCGTTAAACAATAGTTTTTATCATATTACCTCACGCAGCGGGTCTTCATTTACGATTCGTTTCAATCCGGCTCATCCTATTTTCACCGGACATTTTCCGGGTTATCCAATTGTACCCGGAGCATGTCTTGTGCAAATCGCACAGGAATTACTGTCAGTGCTTGTAGGCAGCCCTGTTCGCTTTATCACCATTCGCAACCTGAAATTCAAACAACCTATTACGCCGGATATTGAAGTGAGGTATATTTTTGGAGAAAATAAGATAACAATAGAAGATTTAGAATTCAACAACTATGCGCATTTCGCAGCATCATATTTGTGCGTTGATACCGACGTATAACAATGCCGGAACAATTCTGGATGTGATCCGCCGCACCCGTCTTCAACTTCGAGATATCATCGTTGTTGTGGATGGTTGTACGGACGATACGTTGGCGCTTCTTGCTACACTTGATTTTCCTATTACTATCGTCGCTTATCCGAAAAATAAAGGCAAAGGCAGTGCGCTTGTGGCCGGTTTCCGCAAGGCGATGGAAATGGGATTTGAATATGCTCTTACTTTGGATGCAGACGGGCAGCATTATCCTGAAGATATCCCCCAGATGCTTCGTGCGCTGGATTTGCATCAAGGGGCACTCATCGTCGGCAGCCGCCAATTTACGGATGATAATATGCCCGGTAAAAGTAAGTTCGCCAATAAATTTTCTAATTTCTGGTTTAAACTCCAAACGACCATAGATTTGCCGGACACCCAGACGGGAATGCGTATCTATCCTTTGCATAAATTGTATGGTTTGTCCCTGATCACCAGCAGATATGAGGCGGAACTTGAACTGCTGGTTTTTGCGGCATGGCATAATGTATCTATAGTGCCGGTGCCTATCCGAGTATATTATCCGCCTAAAGAGCAGCGTGTCAGCCATTTCCGACCGGCTTATGATTTCACCCGCATAAGTATCCTTAATTGTTTCCTTTGCCTTGGAGCACTCCTTTTCGGATATATCAATATGTATTGGCGGACAGTGCTTTGTTTCGGCTATTTTGGTCTGACGATGTTATTGGTCATCAGCCCTTATTCGCTCCTGTTTTTTGCTATCCATGGCGAGAATCCCAAGAGCCGTGAACGGTATAGAAAACAAATGCAGCGCTTGGCAAAGCATTACTGTTTCCTGTTGGGGGGCTTGCATTATACGATAGATAATCCGCATCATATCTCTCTCGGAGCAGAACCATCCATTATTATTGCAAATCATCAGTCGCATATAGATATAATGCTGCTTCTGTCCCAGACACCTAAATTGGCAATAATGGTGAAAGACTATATATGGTATAATCCCATTTTCCACACCGTAGCGCGTAAACTGGATTGCTTTCCGCTCTCTTTGGATGATAAAGCGAAAGAGACACTCATTCGCCGTGTTACGGAGGAGGGATATTCGATTATGGTTTTCCCGGAAGGAACACGTACCACTACCGGTGAAATAGGACGTTTTCATCGCGGAGCGGCGTATTATGGAGAGATGCTTCATCTGCCTATTCAGCCAGTGCTGCTCGAAGGACTGTGTGACTACATGACGCGGCGCCAGTTTATGTTGCGCCCAAACCATGTGACGATGCATATCCTTCCCACGATCTCATGGGATGACCCTTCGTTTGGCCGCGACTATAAGCGCCGCACCAAGTCTATGGAATATTATTATAGCGCGTTGATGCATTCGAATCGCCGAACGATAGCTATCTTGGGAGCCGGAGTAGGAGGACTTTTTACTGGTGCATTGCTGGCGAAGGAAGGATATCAGGTGACGCTGCTCGAGCAATTGCCGGTCTATGGAGGCGGACTCTATTCGTACGAGCGAAATGGCGAGACGTGGCTCACCGGTATGCACATTCTCTCCGGCATGTATCCTGACGGACCGATAACGAAAATCCTTGCGGATCTGGGAATACAAGCCGATATTGTACCTACGACGCTGGACCATTCCCCTGCTTCTCTCATCGGCGAAGCAGAGTGGGCTGAGAGTCATGAAGAGGTTTATCGATTTGTAGGCGGAAGTCAGAAGTTAGCTGATGAGTTGGCGCTATATATAACCCGTCACGGAGGAAGGGTACTTACTTCCCAGCGCGTGACGAAGATAGCCATGGATGGGGATCGTTTTATGGTCACTAACCAGCGGTCGCAGGTATGCCAATACGATTTTGTGGTCTCTACGCTGCATCCTAAGCAGTTGATAGTTATGACCGATTTGCCTCTTTTCCGTACGATAGCCCGTAATCGCATTCTGGCTACGCCGGAGACCTTCGGGTCGTTCAAGACCTATATCCGTTTGAAGCCCGATACGCTGTCTTACGATGAAGTGACTCATTTCCTGCCCGAACATAATTTGCTTGTTATGACTCCTTGTGCGACTCACGGACAGCAGTTTGCCCGAACTATAGAAACAGTGATGCCGCTCGATTATAATGAATTGGCGTCCTGGCAGAAGGACCGCAAGTCGCATTATGCAGAGTACGAAGCATTCAAGCATCAGAAAGAACAGGAAACCCTCGATTTTATCGAGAAAATATATCCTGATATCCGCAACCAGATGGTAGATATTTTCTCTTCCACGTCACTTACTTACCGGGATGATTATCTCTCGCCGGAGGGCGCGATGTTCGGTATGAGCGATTCGGTAGGTTCTGTCCGCACGCGTGTCAAAGGTTTTTATCTATCCGGTCAGAATATCTTTTTACACGGCCTTTGCGGAACGGTCATGACGGCCCGGCAAACAACACAAGCACTATGCGAAGATTCGGAATAATCATCATATCACTTCTCCTTTGCGGGGCGTTTGCTGCGGCTAGGAAACCGACTCTTACGCCTTTCTTGGCCGACAGCGCCTCGAATACCGGGATAGCCATAGTGGTTTGTCCAGGTGGCAGTTACTCATGGCTGGATATGAAGACGGAAGGAGTAGGTGTAGCGGAATGGTTGCAATCGCAAGGCATCAATGCTTTTGTGTTGAGATACCATGTGGCTAACGTGTCGGCATACATGTTCGGTTACCGCGTGCTCGGTTTGGGAAATCATTATCCCAAGATGCTGAATGATGTAGAGTGGGCGTTGCGTCAAGTGTATGATATGGCGGACTCTCTCCATATAGACACCATGCGCGTAGGCGTGATGGGTTTCTCCGCAGGAGGCCATCTGTCGATGATGTCTTATACGCATAACAGGACGAGCTACCAACCGCATTTCCTCTGCCCGATGTATCCTGTCGTCACGTTCTCGGACGCCCGCTACGTGCATAAGCGTTCGCGCCGCGGCGCCTTGGGAGTGTGGGGGCAATGGAAAAAAACGATGCGGGATAGTTTGTCTATCGAGCGGCATATCACTCCTTCTTGTCCACCGGTCTTTCTCGTGAACTGCGTGGATGATCCGGTCGTCAAATACCAGAATTCGGAACTCCTTGACTCAGCCCTTACGGCTAATAATATTCCACATACCTATATTCAGTATCAAACAGGAGGACATGGTTTTGGGGCCTCGGAGACCAAAGGAACGGAAGAATCAAGACAATGGAAAAAAGCATTTCAACAATGGATATCGAGTTTGAATCAATAGAACAGATACAGGAGTATCAAGAAGACTTGCTGCGTAAGCAGATAGCGTACCTCTCGGCTCATTCGCCGTATTACAAGCGTCTTTTTGCAGAGCATCGTATTGCCCCGGCTTCTATCCGTACGATAGCGGATCTGCAGCAGCTGCCGTTTACGGAGAAGGCGGATCTGCAGCGTTTTAATGATGATTTTCGCTGCGTGCCCAAGGAAGATATCATCGATTATATCACTACTTCCGGCACGCTGGGCGAACCGGTTATCTTCGGTTGTACGGAGGCGGACCTGCAGCGGCTGGCGTATAATGAGCATAAGTCTTTTGCCTGCGCAGGTCTGCAAAAGGGAGATATTCTCCAGTTGATGACCACCATCGACAAGCGTTTTATGGCGGGTCTGGCTTATTGGATGGGTATCCGTCGGATGGGGGCAAGCATCATTCGCGTAGGAAACGGTATTCCTGAACTTCAATGGGATACGATTCTTCGTTTGCATCCTACGGCTATCATGTGTGTTCCTTCGTTTATCCTGCGGCTCATCGAATATGCCGAGCAGCATGATATCGATTATCGTCATTCGTCGATTCGTAAGATCATCGGTATTGGCGAAGGACTGAGGGATCAGCAGTTCCAATTGAATCTGCTGGGGCAGCGTATTCATGATAAATGGCCGGAGGTGGAGTTATATGCCACATATTCATCCACGGAGATGTCCGCTACATTCTCGGAATGCGAGCATGCCTGCGGCGGACATGTGCATCCGGAATTGATTATTGTAGAGATCATCGGAGAAGATGACAAACCTGTTCCCGACGGCGAACCGGGTGAGATCGTAATCACCACGTTGGGTGTAGAAGGAATGCCCTTGTTGCGTTTCCGTACGGGAGATATAGCCGCCAAAGTGGTTGCTCCCTGTGCGTGCGGACGAAATTCCTATCGCCTCACGCCGCTCATCGGACGCAAGCATAATATGATCAAACTGAAAGGAACCACCATCTATCCTCCGGCTATCAATGATGTGCTGGATAACACACCTTTTGTGGGCAATTATGTGGTGGTGGTTCGTCATTCGGATGCGGGTACGGACGAAGTCATCGTACGTGTAAGTTTGCGCGATTTCATCGGAAATGATGAGGCTGTTAAGCAACTCAAAGACCACTTCCGTTCGCGTCTCCGCGTAGCTCCTGTTGTGGAGGTATTGCCGGCGGATGTCATCCAGCAAATCAACTTCCCTGCCAAGAGCCGTAAACCCGTTAAGTTCATTGACGAACGATGAAAAATCTTCTGTTGCGCATATATGATTATTTCGCTGTCCATCGCCGTGCGCTGTGGATCGGTTTTGCCGTAGTCTTTGCCGCTCTTGTGGCTTTGGCGGCTACGCTGCGGTATAATGAAGATATCATGGATTTCCTTCCCATTACGGAGGAGGAACGCGCAGCCTTGGATGCTTATCAGTCGCAAGATGCGGCGGCGCAACTGGTTCTGATCATCGATGGAGGAGAAGAAGATCGGCGGTATGATGCGTTGGATGAGATAGAAGTTTTGCTTTCCGCGCAAGGCTATCAACTGTCCCTGGAGATGGATCCTACGGAGCAGATAGCGGAACTGTACGCCCAGCTACCGTGTCTGATAGCGGATAGCGTCTATGATCGTTTTGACTCGCTCTTCACGCCCGAAGCTGTCCGTGCTGCCTTGCTCCGCGACAGGACGATTCTCAACACACCCGGTTCCTCTTTCCTCGCTCCTGCCATTCAGAATGATCCTCTTGGCCTGGTGCAACTGCCTTCATTCCAGACATCGCTAGCTTCGTCTAAAAACTATGCCTTCCTTGAATCCCCCTATGGCGGAACGGAGACGCAGAAGAATGCAGCCCTGGTGGATTCGTTGCAGGATGCGACGGAAGCAATAGCCGCATCTTTCCCTGAACTGAATATACGCTGGACCGGAGCACCTGTTATTGCCGTAGGCAATGCGCGACGGATCAAGACCGATACGCTCCTTTGTATATCTCTCTCGGCTGTCTTGATCATCCTGCTGCTGGCTTATGCTTTCCCGCGCAGAAGAGACATATGTCTTATCCTGCTCTCTGTATCGGTAGGATGGGTTACCGGCATGGCGGTGCTGCATATGATCACTCCTGCGGTTAGTGCTGTCGTGTTGGGCATAGGCTCCGTACTCATCGGTATAGCAGTCAACTATCCGTTGCATCTGTTGGTTCATCAGCGTTATACCTCATCGGTGCGCCAGACTTTGGATGAAGTGCTCTCCCCGCTTATTGTGGGCAATATAACAACGGTAGGTGCTTTCCTGACGCTCGTTCCCATGCAGGCTACAGCGCTGCGCCATCTGGGTATTTTCGCCTCGGCCATGCTTGTAGGTACGATCCTTTTCTGTCTCTTCGTCCTCCCGCATCTCATGTCGGCCGATCCTACCCGTATCCGGGAAATCAAGTTCCCCTTCGTACATCGTACATCGTCCTCTGCACATTGTCCTTTGTACATTGTACATTTTACCTTGTTCCTTTGTACCATACTCGCCGGTCTCTATCTCTGGCTCTGCCCGTACGATCGCTTTGATTCGAATCTCAATCATATCAATTATATGACCGCCCAGCAACGCGAGGACATGTCGGCTTTTGATGTCAAGACGGACGATGCGGCGCGCTGGGCGGACTATTGGTCGTCTCATGACCCGCAGGCACTCATTGCTACGATCCGGAACGAAGCGGCTGCTGCCGGATTCCGGCCCGAAGCGTTCCAGCCTTTCTATGACCATCTTACCTCGGTCGGAAAGGACGCCACGACGATTTCTGTCGGAGGACTGATGGCTAAGATTTCCGAGCGCCTCAGCGATAATTTCGATTATATCGGTGCTTGCTGTTCGCTGATCGTCTTTATCTTCCTCTGGATCTCCTTCAAGCGGTTCTCCTTGGCGCTAATTGCTTTTGTACCGATGGCGCTCAGTTGGATCTGGATTCTGGCTATTATGCAATTGTGCTCGCTCCAGTTTAATATTGTCAATATTATCCTGGCTACGTTTATCTTCGGTCAGGGAGATGATTATACTATTTTTATCGTCGAAGGTATCTTATACGAACGCAGAACGGGTAAAGCTATTCTCCCGCAGTACAGCCAGTCTATCATCCTTTCGGCGCTTATTATGCTGATAGGAATAGGTATTCTGGTCTTTGCCGTCCATCCTGCAATGCATTCGCTCGGCGTAGTTACGCTTATAGGCATGGTGGTTGTCCTGCTCATGGCGTTTACTGTACCGCCTTTCCTTTATTCAATGTGGCAAAAAATATCAAATAATAAATATGTATCCACAACAGATTATTGATGCATTAAGGCATGTCAGATACCCCGGAACGGGAAAGGATTTGATAGAGAGCGGAATGTTGGAAGATGATATCCGTATCTCAGGATTTGAGGTTGCGTTTTCATTGATTTTTCCGAAGGACAACGACCCTTTTATGAGATCGGTAGTCAAAGCCTCTGAGGTAGCGCTGCAGACTTATATTGATCCGAACGTCGTCGCTAATATCCATACCAAGTTCGTCAAACAAAACATCCCATCATCAACTGCCCATCGCCCGTCGCCCATCCATGCGAAGCATATCATTGCTGTCCACAGCGGCAAAGGAGGAGTGGGTAAATCGACCGTTACAGCCAACCTGGCGGTGGCTTTGGCGCAAGCGGGCTACCGTGTGGGATTGCTGGACGCCGATATTCACGGTCCGTCGATACCGAAGATGTTCCGGTGCGAGGACGCACGCCCTTATTCAGTGGAAGAGGACGGACGGACGCTGATTGAGCCGATTGAGCAATACGGTGTGAAGATGCTGTCCATCGGATTTTTCGTGGATCCGGAGAGCGCGGTGATATGGCGCGGAGGAATGGCAAGCAATGCTATCAAACAGCTCATTGAAGATGCGCATTGGGGGGAACTGGATTATTTCCTGATAGACCTGCCGCCGGGCACCAGCGATATCCATCTGACACTGATCTCCGAACTGCAACTGACGGGTGCGATTGTGGTGACGACACCGCAGCCTGTGGCGCTCGTCGATGCGCGGAAAGGAGTAGAGATGTTCCGCAACGAGAAGGTGAATGTACCTATTCTCGGTCTGGTGGAGAATATGTCATGGTTCACGCCGGCGGAACTCCCGGAGAACAGATATTATATCTTCGGCAAAGACGGGGGCAAAGCGTTAGCCGCCGAATTAGGTATTCCGCTCCTGGGGCAGATTCCGCTTGTCCAGTCTATCCGCGAAGGCGGAGATCAAGGTACACCGATCGTTTTGCAAGTAGGTCATCCTGCCGCCATAGAGTTTAATAAAATCGCAAGTTTACTAGAAGACTAGTCTACTGGTCCACTATTAATATCGTTTTATGAACAGAACCTCCGAACTCGGAACAGCTCCTGTACACCAGCTCCTTTGGAAGTACGCCCTGCCCGCCATCATTGCCATGACGGCTACTTCGCTGTATAATATCGTCGATACAATCTATATCGGACATGGCTGCGGTGCGCTGGCATTGGGTGCACTGACGGTTGCGAAACCGTTTATGGACATCTGTGCGGCGTTCGGCAGCCTGGTCGGGGTGGGGGCTTCTTCGCTGCTGGCGATCTATCTGGGCGAGAAAGATTACGAGCGAGCCAACAGGGTGTTGGGCAATGTGATAGTGATGAACGTCATCCTGTCGGCGATAGTGATGGCGGTAGGTCTCATTTGGCTGGATCCTATTCTGTATGCCTTCGGTGCCAGCGAAGATACGATTCTCTATGCCCATGAGTACATGGAGATCATCCTCTATGGCAATATCCTGACCCATATCTATTTTGGGCTCAATGCCATGCTTCGTTCGGCGGGCCATCCGCGATTCTCGATGACGGCAACAATCGTAGCGATAGTGCTGAATATCATCCTGGATCCGATCTTCATTTTCGGCTTGGAATTAGGTGTCCGCGGAGCCGCTTTGGCGACCGTCATCAGTCAGGCTATCGCTGTCACATGGCAGGTTACCAAATTCTTCGACAAGAACGAATTAGTCCGGTTTCATCGGGGTATTTGGCGTCTCAACAAGCATATCACCTTCCGCGCTCTGGCGATAGGCATGTCGCCGTTCTTATATAATATTGCTCACTGTTTCGTAGTGATTATTATCAATAACCAACTCAAGAATTTCGGAGGCGATATGGCTATTGCGTCTTATGGTGTGATTAACCGTCTGACGTTTGTTTTTGCGATGATCGTAATGGGTCTGAACCAGGGCATGCAGCCTGTGGCGGGGTATAACTATGGTGCGAAGCATTTTGACCGTGTCTTGCGCTCTTTCTATCTTACTTGCGCTTACGCGACGGGAGTGATGGGCATTGCGTTTATATTAGGAGAATGTTTCCCGGAACTCATGACGCGGGTCTTCACCCACGATGAGACCTTGATTACGCAGACCATCCGGCCGATGCGTATTATCTGCTCGACGATGCTGATCATTGGCTTTCAGATGGTCACAGGAAACCTTTTCACTTCTATCGGCAAGGCGGGTAAGGCTATTTTCCTGAGTCTGACGAGGCAGGTGATCTATCTCATTCCGCTGGCGCTCCTGCTGCCTTTGGCTTTTGAAACCCCTTTGGACGGTGTATGGTGGTCCATTCCCGTCAGCGACACCCTCTCCGCCATCACTGCGGTCATCGTCCTCCTCGCCTCACATCGTAAACTGCATATGGGCGAAGGGGGTCATAGTTGACCGGCTTCGACGAGGTTGATGACGCGCTCGGTGATACGGTCCTTGTCCGTAGCGTCGTATTCTTCCTTGAGGTCATTGCGGAACAGTTTGGCGACGAACTGCCACCAGTTGGCAGCGGCTTTGCTTTTGTATTGCTTGATCAGTTCGTAACTCGTGCGGTCGGTCTCCCGGTCGAGGAGGATCATCAGCATCCGTCCCTGCGAAGCATACATGCCGCGGAAGTCCTTTTCGTATTTCTTGAAGAGCTGCTTCTCGAACTTACGCCACCATTTCTTTTGCTCTTTCTTGTCCGGTATTTTTGCCAATTCGGCATCGGCGTACGCCATGTCGGCGGAGATCATCTTGGCGTACGGCAGACATTTTTTCACGTCCCTCACGGTGCGCCAGTAGAACTTCTCCTGCTTCTTGTTCTTGAATTTCATGGGCGGATAGACCCACACCTCATGCAGCCACGCCATATACAAGGTGTCGCCGTTCTGGATCTTGATCATGCAGGAATCCACATAGTTATTGGCAGCGAACATATTCATGCTCACTGCCAATAAGACCGCTATGCTGAAAGACCGTTTCACTATTAGATCACTGCGTTGTTAGACCGCTTTCAGCTGAAAGAACAAAGATTATGCCAATTAGTAATTGAGGGCGAAGATGACTCTGCCGGCGGAGGGTTTGCCGGTGACCATACAGGTGCCCGGTTCGTTCTTATGTCCGGGCAGGTCAGCCATAGGAATGCAGCGGATGGTGGCTTTGGTCTCATCCTTGATACGCTGCTCGGTCTCTGCCGTTCCGTCCCAATGGGCGAGCAGGAAGCCTCCTTTCTTCAGCTCCTCTTTGAACTCGTCGTAGCTGTTCACCTCACGGGTGTTGGCGATACGGAAATCCAGCGCTTTCTGGAGCAGGTTTTTCTGGATCTCCTCCAGCAGGTTCTTCACGATCTCCACGATGCCGTCGATGGAAATGGTCTCTTTGGTCTGCGTGTCGCGGCGCGCAATCTCAATCGTACCGTTCTCCAGATCGCGACCGCCCATAGCCAGACGAACGGGCACACCTTTGAGCTCATAATCCGCGAACTTGTAGCCCGGCGTGTATTTCTCGTCGGTGTCCACTTTGACGCGGATGCCGAGGGCTTTCAGTTCATCGGCAATCGGGTTCAGCTTGACGAGCAGTTTCTCCAGATCGTCCTGTTTCTTGAAGATCGGCACGATGACTACCTGGACCGGCGCCAGATGCGGCGGCAGGACGAGTCCGTTGTCATCGGAGTGGGTCATGATGAGCGCGCCCATCAGACGGGTCGAAACGCCCCAGGACGTAGCCCAAACGTATTCGTATTTGTTCTCCTTGTTGAGGAACTGCACGTCGAAGGATTTGGCGAAGTTCTGTCCCAGGAAGTGGCTTGTACCCGCCTGCAGCGCTTTGCCGTCCTGCATCATCGCCTCGATACAATAGGTGTTGAGCGCTCCTGCGAACCGCTCGTTCGGCGACTTGACACCTTTGACCACCGGAATAGCCATCACGTTGGTAGCAAAATCCGCATATACATCCAGCATCTGGCGTGCATAGTCCTCCGCTTCCTCTTTGGTGGCATGGGCGGTGTGGCCCTCCTGCCAGAGGAACTCCGCCGTGCGCAGGAACAGACGCGTACGCATCTCCCAGCGCATCACGTTGCACCACTGGTTGCAA
>OCTX012244826.1_pt1 | contig 27016 bp, 24 predicted proteins | sample 1539691 | NCBI WGS metagenome assembly OCTX01 (sample SAMN02144231, study PRJEB22623) | gut metagenome | biome: sheep rumen | host: Ovis aries | place: New Zealand
GTGCGCAGGCTGATTTCCCAGACAGGCGCGAGCGTCGGATCGGAGGTTGTGACCGATGTTCTTACCTTCAGCGGATAACCGGTCTCATCATAATCCAGGGCATTCAGCATCAGCGGTTCATCCGCCGTTCGTATCGTCACCTGAAGGAAGCGGAAGGTCCGAAACCAGAAGGGTTCATATACCTCATGGGCAAAGCCGCCCACCGTATAGTAATCCGTGTAGCCCTCCAGATGCCCTCCCGCAGCGTCAGCCCGGTTGCGCTTCCCCGCGTCTGTCACGTAGCACTCGCTGTACAGCAGCTCGATCAGAGCGCCCTTCCCACCGCTAAGCTCAAGATGTAAAAAGGCGGTCATCTCTTCCCCGGGGTCCAGGACGAAACACGCTTCGCTGTGGCTTTCCACCGTATGGAAAGGCAGCTTAAAAACATGAGGGTGTTGTTCCATGAACGGAATGGGCCGCGGGAGCAGATTCCCGGCATGCAGGATCGCCGGAATATCCTCGTCTGCACAGACGCCGGCTTCCTGCCAGAAACGATCGTCGAAATCCGCTTCCTTCCATCCTGCTGCGGCGGGATCTCCGGTCCTTTGTTCGTGGATGTGCAGCGGGGCGAATCCCTCTTCCTCGGCTGAAAAGCAGACAGTGTCACATAAGTGGCAGCGCCAGCCTTCTGCCTCGATTCCTTCCAGATACAGAGCGTGCAGCCCGGATGTGAACAGACTGTGATTGCTGTTCCAGGCATCGCTGCCGACACAGAGCAGTTCCACAGCCAGGACATTTTGTCCTGTTTTCAGAAAGGGGCCCAGATCCGGTTCATCCGTATAACGGCGTTTATCATCACCCTTGCACGGACCGAAGCACACCAGCGCGCCATTGACATAGAGCTTATACCGGCCGTCCGCCGAAATGCGGACCGGCATTTTTGCGGCAGTGCCGGAAAGACTGAGTTCTTTGCGGAAAAAAACAAGCCGTGATTCCCCGGTGCCTTCACCTGACTGTCTTTCGGCACAGATCCATTTTCCCTGATTGATAACAGACATACTATGACCTCCTGTTCTTCAGCCTGAATCCTAACACAAAGCGCAAAATGAAGCTGTCGTTTTTCTGTGATTTTTGATCTTTTCCTGCACCGTTATGGTATGATGAAAAAAAAGAGGAGGTGCCTGTCATGGCAGAAAATCATATCCGCATTCTCTGCTCCGTTATCAAAGTCGATCTGGTTTATGAAGCACCGGACGGCAGTCTTGTCGCATTCTTCGACAGCATTAAGGACAGTCCCCTTATGCAGTGCAAACGGATCCGGGAAGGTCTGCGTGCCGGTTCTGCCGGGCAGAAAGCGCCGTATCTTCTCAAAGAGCAATATGGTGTCTACTTTGCCTCCTTCCGCTCAGGAGAAGGCCATCTCTATATGGGTCCCATGTGCAGCGAACGGTTAAGCAGCAGCAGACGCCGCCAGATGTATGCGCTCTACGGTATCGATTGCGATGACGCAAAATACCTGCCCTGCTTTGCTTTGCCGGAGATACGCAACATGATTCTTCTTACCAATTCTGTTTTAAAAAACGGTCACCTTGAAAATGAAGAGCTGGTATATCTCAACCGGATCATCAATCAAAGTGAACAGGGCGTCCGGGCAGAACAGGTTCAGTTTATTCTGAAGGAAGAAGCCGAAAACGACGACAGCTCCTACCGGCACGGATATCACGAGGAACAGCTTCTGATGCAGGCAGTCCGTGAAGGCCGTACTGCGGATGCCATCCGCATGGCTGAGGCCATGGACCGGGACAGCGGCCGTCTGTCCAGAACGGAATCCGCGCACTGGAGGAATATGGCGATTATCGGTATCGCATTATGCTCCCGTGCCGCAATTGAAGGAGGGCTGAATCCGGAAGAAGGCTATCGTCTGAGCGGGTATTACATTCAGAAGTGTGACAACACGCAGGATCCGGCGCATCTGCTTCACTACCGCAACCGTGCCATTGAAGAACTTACGGTTCGCGTAAAGCAGAAGCTGGAAAAGGCGCATTCCTCCAGCCACGTGGAACGTGCCATGGATTATGTGCGCAAGCACTACCGGGAAAAGATCTATCTGGACGAGATTGCCCGGAGTATCGGTATCAGTCCGACCCATCTGTCCAAGCTCTTCAAGAAAGAGACAGGCCAGTGCCTCCAGGAATATATCAACGAAGAGCGTGTCTTCCGTGCAGCAAATCTCCTGATGTATTCCGACTACTCTCTGCAGGAGATTGCAGAATATGTTCACTTTCCGTCTCAGAGCTACTTCGGCAAAGTCTTCAAACAGATCAAGAAGGTCTCGCCGCGGGTATTTCGGGATCAGCATCGGGCGAAAGAAGTCACAAAAGATTCCTATTTTATTTACTGACGCTGCACAGAATCAACGGCTCCTTTTCGTCCATCCGGCTCCGATCAGTTCATAAAAAAGTGCCTGCGGCACATCAACACCCCCTGCCCCCTCAATCATGAGGGGGTTGTAGAGACAGAATGCCAACCTCAGATAAACGCATTGTAATAACGCTTCAGAGTTTCGGAAGTTGTCTGCCAGGTGTTATTACCGATAAAATAATCCGCAAGTTCATCAATGCAAAGGTTCAGTTCCCCTGCAATAGCCCTGTTTTTGGGATCAATAATGGAGAGACGGAGAAAACGGACAGCAGTAATGTAAAACCCGCGCATTCTTTTCATGTCTCCCCGCGCTTTCCACTTATCCGCGCGCAACACCTCACTTCCAATATTCGAGATCTGCTCACCGACAGACAGGGAAAACCACTTTTCCTGAATTTGCTGATTATTGATTATTGTATCCATTTTTTCACTATTTCCTCTATACGGGCTCTCGCTGCAGGATCCGAGACCCCTCTTCCATCCCGTGGATAACCGGCCGCCCTGTTGCGCGGTGCATTGATCAGTGAATCATATTCGATTTCGAAGGGATCAAAAAAAATATTAAAACCATACAGGGATTCCTGCCTGGAACCCTGTGATAATAATAATTCCTCCAGATCGGCATGCATCGCAGCGTTTACTGCCAGCAGGCCCTGATCGATATCTGCCACACATTTGATCCAGTCATCAAAAAACACGATTTCTTCAATATGTGCAAGTTCTTTAACAGAAACGGAATGTGAAAGAATAACCATAATGCAATACCTCACAACAACTGGAATATCACTATCTTACAGCCGCCGGGTATGTTTTTCAAGCAAACTATAGTTCCTCTTATCGTTCAATGCCCGCCGGAGGCTTTATCTCAGGTAAGCCAGCAGTGCATCCGTACATTCCCTGGTGCCTGCTGTTCCTCCCTGGTCAGGCGTCAGATGCTCCCTGCTTACCAGCAGTTTCCCGATCGCCTGAAGGATTCTTGCTTCCCACTGCGGATACCCCAGAAAATGTAATAACTGGGCCGCTGACCAGACCGCCGCCAGCGGGTTCGCGGTTTCAGTCCCCGCAATATCCGGAGCGGAACCGTGGATGGGTTCAAACATGGAAGGGAACTTTCTCTCCGGGTTCAGGTTGGCCCCTGCCGCCAGGCCCATTCCGCCCGCGATCGCCGCCCCGAGATCCGTAAGGATATCCCCGAACAGGTTGGATGTTACGACAATCTGGAACCGTTTCGGATCCCTGACCATAAACATGGCAGCGGCATCCACAAGAAGCGAACGGGTTTCCACCTCAGGATAATCCCTGCCGACCTCTTCAAAAATCCGGTCCCAGAAGACCATGGAATAATTCAGCGCATTCCCTTTTGAGATACTGGTCAGCGTTTTCTTTTCCTTTTTTGCCAGTTCATAGGCATAGCGGATGACCCGCTCGGTTCCTTTTCTGGAAAAAACGCTGTCCTGAATGACGACTTCCTGAGGCGAATCTTTATAAAGCCATGCTCCCTGGCCGCTGTATTCCCCTTCGCTGTTCTCTCTTACAAACAGCATATCGATCTCTTCGGGACGGACTCCGGCAAGAGGACAGGATGCCCCCCGCAGCAGTTTTACCGGGCGAAGATTGATATATTCATCAAAGTCATGCCGGATCCGAAGCAGGAGTTCTCTTAAGGAGATGTGATCCGGAACAGCGGGATCTCCCACCGCACCGAGAAGAATGGCGTCATAATCACTGAGGATCTTTATTCCATCCGCTGGCATCATCTCCCCGGTTTTCAGATAGTATCCGCATCCCCATGGGAACCAGTCAAATGAAAACTCAAAACCTCCGTCTGTTTCTGCGGCCTGATTCAGGACCCTTACGCTCTCCCGTATAACCTCCGGGCCGATCCCGTCTCCGGGGATCACTGCAATTCTGTACTTTTTCATCCTCTTTCCTTTTATCAGTGCTTTTGTGAATTTCAGGTAGTATTCCGGTCAATTTCAAACTATAATGCAGGCAAAAACATCCGTCAATCTTATGTTCCCGGAGGAGAAAAATGAGGAAACCTGCTTTTATATTCCCGTGTCTGATCAGTCTGATGCTTCTGTGCGGCTGCAGGGAGACAGATGCCGCCCTGAACTATGAACGGGTTCAGGTACACCCTGTCGGAGGCAGACAGGGGATCTGCGCGGAAGAAGGATCTTACTGGGTAAGCGGATCAGCAGCACTTGAAAAATACGACAGCAGCTGGAATCTGATCGCGGAAAATCCAGACCCGTTCGAGGGTTATTCACTGGAAGTCAACCATATCGGCGACATTGACGTGTACAACAATGAGCTCTATCTGGGCGTTGAGTACTTCATGGACGGAGAAGGAAAAAACATACAGGTGGCGGTCTATGACGGAGATACCCTGAAGCTTAAGCGGGTCTTCCCCTTCCGTCCGGACACCGGCCAGCTGGAATGCAGCGGAATCGCCGTTGACCCCGATTCCCGGACGGTGTATATGACCTCCTGGATCGATGATAAATCCAGTGAATTTCTCTACATGTATGACCTTGATACGGGAGATTACAAAGGAGAACTGAAGATGGAGCCGGGACCGGACTGGCTGCAGGGGATCGCTTATCATGACGGAAACCTGTATGTGACAAGCGATGACGGGGATGCCGATGAGGACGCGCCGGATCACATGTACAGAATAGAAATTTCAGATGATAAAAAAACCGGAACAGTAACGGCGGAAAAAAGCTTCGACGATGTCATAAAGCAGGGGGAGATCGAAGGCCTGACCTTCGATGAAGAGAACGGGCAGCTGCTTCTTTTGTATAACAGAGGCGCGCGGATCATTGCCGGAATGCCGTCAGGCTTTTATGAAGGCTACAGTGAAGAGATCCATGAGGTATTTGTTTATGACATTTCCGAAGCTTCCGCTGAAGAATAGGATCTTACAGGAAACAGGGCTGCCGTTTTCCGGCAGTCCCGCGTTATTCCTGCTCGCCGTCACTTTCAATTGCCGTGATTACCATGGGGGAAAGACCGGCCGCGCGGATCAGATCAAGATCTGTCTCCATGACTTTATCCCCTTTTGATACAGCCTGGCCTTCCTGAACAAAAACCGTAAAGCCCCGGCCGTCAAGGCTCACGGTATCGATCCCCGCATGGACAAGGATCTCCCTGCCGTTCGAAGCTGTAAAGGTCAGGGCGTGCTTTGTCGCGGTGACGCCGGAAACAACACCGTCGCAGGGCGCGCAGATGATTCCGTTTTCCGGCAGGATTCCAACGCATTGCCAGATGGATCTGTCGGCAAATACAGGGTCGGGGATTTCTTCCCCCGGGATCTGTTTTCCGTCCGCCGGGGCGGCAATGTCCGCAAACAGTTCCGCGCATCTGCCGCCGGGACCTGCCGCGGGCTCCTGCTCCGGAGAAGGAGATGCCCCGTCCGACTTTCCGGCTGATTTCTCCGGAAAAAGCAATTCACCGCGCCGCACGCTGCGATATTCCTCCAAAGATGCCGGCTTCTGCCCAGGCAGAGTCTTTTCCGGCTGCTGTCTGCACAGAGTCTTTTCCGGCTGCTGTCCGGGCGAAATCTTTTCCGGTTGCTGCGGCAGCTCTTGCTCCGGCGCATCCCCCGGCTGTCCCGTCATTCCGTTTTCAGCCTCTTCCGGCATCAGTCCCCGCCAGTTAATTGTAAGACCGGTAATGATAAAACTGCAGATGTAGGAAACGATGAGGCCCGCCAGATAAATCAGCGCGCTTGCGACCGCTCCCCGCGGACCGGCCGTCATCACAAAGATCCCCAGAAGCCCCGACGGCCCCCAGGTCGTCGCCGCCACTTCGAAAGCCATGACCAGCGCGCCGCCGAAGCCGGCTCCCAGCCCGGCCGTAATAAAAGGCTTCCCCAGAGGAAGGGTGACACCATAGATCAAAGGCTCTCCGATCCCTAAAAAGCCCGCCGGCAGGGCACCGGAAATCACCGAGCAGAGCCTCCGGTTTCCGGCTCTCTTTGCCTTAAACCACAGGGCAATGGCTGTGCCGACCTGTCCGGCCCCCGCCATGGCCAGCGCCGGATACAGAGTGACATAGCCCAGTTCCTGGAGCTGCACGGAATACAGGGCCACAAGTCCATGATGCATGCCGGCCGCCACAAGGGGCAGAAACAGTGCTGTGGAGACATAACCCGCGATGATCCGCACAAGGACGCTCTCCGACATGCACAGCCTGCTGAAGACCCACACGATCCCGCCGGATACATATCCCAGCAAGGGCATAATAACCAGAATATAGGGGATGACGCAGACAAGGAGCGTGAGGAGCGGCGTGAAAATGACATCGACACTCTCCGGCATCCGTGAGCGGATCTTTTTTTCCACCTTCGCCAGCAGGAACACGCCGATGATAACGGCAAGCACGCCCCCTTTTCCGGCTGTTAAGACAGAGTCAAGCGGACTCTGTTCATTGTAAAGTCCCATGAGGAGAGAGATCTGGTTAATCCCGTCCAGCGTGGTGATCATGCCGAGCATCCCGCCCAGGATCGGCGTCGCGCCGAACCGCTCGGCGGCGCGGTATCCCGCCCAGGCCGTCATATATGTCATAAAGGACCGGTTGATGAGGGTAAGAAGCTGCCAGACAATGTTTAAAGCTTTTCTGTCACTGTAGTCAGGCACAATCTGCGCGATCAGCGACGCAAGCCCCGCGCACAGGCCCGCCGTAATAATCCCGGGAATCAGCGGAACAAAAATATCGCCGATCATCTTCAGGGCAGATCTGACGCGGCTCTCTTTCTGCTGACCGCGCACCTTCTCCTTATATGTTCTCCAGTCCGGATTCTCCCTGTCATCCGCTCCGTTTTTCCCGAAGCCGGCAGTCCCTGATGAACCGGACGCTTCTGAAGATCCTGAAGGCAGTCCCATCTCATGGCACAGGTCCGCGTATTTCCTGCTTTTGCCGGGGCCGACCACGATCTCTATATCATTCTCACGGTCGTGAACGAGCCCCATCACTTCTTCCTGTGCGCGGAGCTTTTCCTCGTCCGCCGCCGACGCGTCCTTTACGGTTACCCTAAGCCGGGTCATACAGTTCGTGACGGATACAATATTGCCGCTGCCGCCGAGAAACCGGATCAGCGTCTTCACATTTTCTCTGTAATCCTGCTTCATCTGCCTTTCCCCTGATCGTCTTCCTTCCGCCTTCCGTTGCCATCGTAAGAATCTGATCAAAAAACTGATCGCCGTCTGCGTGTTTTCCTCGCCGCGGCGGGAAGTCCGCAGCAGTTACCGTATGGCTTCCCTGACAAAGCCTCCTGCTTTTTCCAGACGCCTCTGCGCTTCCTCCCTGCCGCAGCCGGCCAGAAGCATGGTAACCGCCGTTTTGCAATGGCCGCCGGCATGATCCAGGGTTTCCTCCGCTGTTTCTCTGTCCGCGCCGGTCGCTTCCATCACAATCTGAACCGCTCTGCCGTGCAGCTTCTCATTGGACTGCACAAGATCCACCATCAGATTCTGATAGGCTCTGCCTGTCCCGACCATGACAGCAGTTGAAATCATGTTCAGGATCATTTTCTGTGCGGTCCCGGCCTTCAATCTGGTGGATCCCGTCAGGACCTCCGGACCGACGACCACTTCGATCCCAAGCTCCGCCGTGCGGGACATCTCACAGCCCGCGTTGCAGCTCACGGCGGCTGTATGACAGCCAAGCCTCCGGGCATATTCCAGGCCGCCCAGGACATAGGGCGTCCGCCCGCTGGCAGCCAGCCCGATCACAAGATCCTTCTCCGTCAGGCCATGTTCTTCCAGGTCCTTCCTGCCAAGTTCCCGGTCATCCTCCGCGCCCTCCACGGCCCGGATGAGCGCTTTCTCTCCGCCCGCGATCAGGCCCGTCACCAGATCCGGGGAAACGCCGAAGGTCGGCGGGCATTCGGACGCGTCCAGCACGCCGAGCCGCCCGCTCGTCCCTGCGCCCATATAAAAGATCCGGCCTCCCCGTCCGAGACTTTCTTTCCCCCAGTCCGCAATGCGCGCGATCTCCTCCAGGTGATCACGGATCGCGAGGGGAACCGATTCATCCTCCCGGTTCATGGCACGAACGATTTCCAGCGATGTCATGCAGTCCAGATTCATGGTGTTTCTGTTTCGCGACTCTGTTGTCCTGTGATCCGGCATAGCTTCTATCCTCTTTTTCTGATCTGAACCGCCATGTAAGGCTTCCCGGGCAGATCCACCCGGAATTTTCCTTTGAAGGTTCCCCTCTCTTCCGTCGTCATCTCCCAGGTGTCAATCACCTTTACTTCAAACTCTGTCTCCTCATCGAAATAGTATTCTCTGAAGGAGGGGCGCATAAAGCTGTAATAAAACAGGTAATAGCTCTTCGCCGGGAGCATCCGTTCCTTTTCCGGAACCGCGCAGACCTCATCCCAGCCCATCCTGCAGGGAGCAAGGCCGGAGCCGGGCGTTTCGCTCATGATCCTGTGAAGCAGCTTGATGACTGCTGCCCTCCGAACCCCGCATGTGCTCTCCATGCCGCCGGATATGCGGTTCATTCTCAATCTACGTTTTTAGTGGCGATCATATCCACCCCGGTTCCGGCAACATCTTTGAAAAGCACGTCACCGATCCGGACCGGAGCCGGCACCGCAACGCCCCGAAGATCCCTGATCACATCCATGATCCTGTCTTTGGGGATATCGGACGCGGTCTTTAAGGATACCATCCGCTCCCCGCTTCTGCTGCCGTAAACCCTGACGGAACTGGTTACGATCCGCGTCGGCGCGGTTACTTCCTTTCTGGCGTAACTCTCGCCTCTCGGGCAGGTATTGCCGGTAACCAGGAGGATCTCACCGTCATCCCCCATCATTACTTCGATCTGGCATCCGAGCGGACATCCTATACAGGTCAGATTTACCGTATTCATCAATTGTCCTCCTCTATCCGAATCTCCAGCGACTTCATATCAGCGTGCGCATCCAGCAGTTTTTTTGTCAGCACCAGTTCTTCCATCTCGCCCGGTGCCATGACCCGGCGTTTTTTGGAAAGAACGGTCTCCCCGTCGATCGAGAGCACGACTCTGCGGTTTGTCATCACATCTCCCACACGGAAACGGAATTTGATCCATTGACGGACACGGCCCGGATCCACATAGGAGGGCACCGTATACCGGATGCCGCCCGAGAAGCCGACCGGTATCCTTTTTACGTCTTCTTTCCTGCCGCTTTCCTGCGCCTCCCTGCAGGCACGCACATAGGCCGCGGCGCTTTCTCCGGCGTGCTTTGCTTCCTCGCTGACATAATCCACCAGATCATGAACATGGAGCACATTTCCGGCCGCGAACACTCCCGGGACGGAAGTTTCCAGAGATTCATTCACCACCGGACCTCCCGTGACACGGCTCATCTCGGCGTTAAGGCCGACCGTAAGTTCATTTTCCGGAAGAAGGCCCACGGAAAGGAGGAGCGTATCGCACTCGTAATGTTCCTCTGTCCCGGGAATCGGCTTTCGATCCGGCCCTACTTCTGCCAGGACAACGCCTTCCACGCGCTCCTTGCCTTCGATGCGGACCACCGTATGGGACAGCTTGAGCGGGATTCCGAAATCATCCAGGCACTGGACGATATTTCTCTTCAGGCCGCCGGAATACGGCAGAAGTTCCGCGCAGACCAGCACTTTTGCGCCTTCCAGCGTCATGCGCCTGGCCATGATCAGTCCGATATCGCCGGATCCGAGGATCACCACCCGCCTGCCCGGCAGATATCCTTCTATGTTGACCAGCCGCTGGGCCGTGCCTGCCGAAAAAATGCCTGCGGGACGGAAGCCCGGAATGTTGAGGGCACCGCGGCTGCGCTCCCGGCAGCCCATAGCCAGGATCAGCGCTTTCGTCCTGAGCCGCAGAAGTCCTTCCGTCTCATTGACAGCCGCAACCTCTTTGATCCCGTCAGCATCGGCCCCCACGGAAACGACCATGGTATCAAGCCTGTATTCGATCCCCCGCTCAATGACAAGATCAGCATAGCGCTGCGCGTATTCCGGTCCTGTCAGCTCTTCCTGGAAGGTATGCAGGCCGAATCCATTGTGGATACACTGGTTGAGGATACCGCCAAGCCGGGTATCCCTCTCGATGATCAGGATGCTCCTCTCCCCTGCGTCATACGCGCCGACCGCGGCAGCCAGCCCGGCGGGACCGCCCCCGATCACGATCAGGTCATACTCTGTCTTATTCATTGGTCCCTCCTTTATACTCTGTCCTTGACCAGGCCGACAATCACGGATGAATGGCCTCCGGCCTTTGTAATATCAGCAGGATCGACGCCCCATTCGCGGGCGAGAATATCCATAATCCTGGGAGAACAGAAGCCTCCCTGGCATCTTCCCATACCGGCTCTGACTCTTCTCTTGACGCCGTCCAGACTCCTGGCGCCCAAAGGCCGCCTGATCGCGTCGATGATCGCGCCCTCGCTCACCTGCTCGCAGCGGCAGACGATCCGTCCGTATTCCGGTTTTTCCTTCACCAGCACCGCGATCTCATCGAGCGGAAGGCTCTTTGCATCCAGGAAGCCTTTTCTCGTTCCCACGAAGTCCGGATTCTCTTTGAGCCCGAGCTTATCTGCCAGCTGCCCGGCGATCTCCTTTCCGATCGCCGGCGCGGCGGTCAGGCCGGGAGACTCTATGCCTGCGCAGTCAAAGAAGCCCGGGGCATCCTTCACCTCTCCGAGGATAAAGTCGTGACGGGCCTCATGGGCACGCAGCCCCGCGAAGCTCGTGATCACCTCGCGGAGGGGAAGATCATCAAAGGCGAAGCCTGCCTTTTCCATCAGGTCGTCAAAGCCTTCCGCGGTCGTTTCCACACCTTCCTTATCATCGATATCCTCAGCCGTCGGGCCGATGATCGTATTGCCGTGAACCGTCGGGCTGACCAGTACGCCTTTGCCGAATTTGCCGGGTACCTGGAACACCGTATGCTTTACATAGCCTCCGGTCTTGCGGTCGAGAAGAAGATAATCTCCTCTCCTGGGCGTGATGTGGATCTTATCCGCCGAGACCATGTTGTGGAGAATGTCTGAATAGACACCGGCAGCGTTGACCACTGCCCTGGAATGGATCACGCCATGCGCTGTCTGGATGACCCAGTATCTTTCCCCGCTCTCATCCTCCGCCGGGCTGACCCCTTTTACCTCCGTATCAAAGCGGAATTCCACTCCGTTGGTGCAGGCGTTCTCCGCGAAGGCGATCGTCGCCCCGAAGGGACAGATAATGCCCGCCGTCGGCGCATACAGGGCGGCCACCGGCACATGGCCTATAGCGGGTTCCAGCTCCTTCAGGCGCTCCCTGCCTACGATCTCGAGCTTTTCCACCCCGTTCTTCCGCCCGTTCTCCATCAGCGCCTCCAGCTTATGGATATCTTCCTCATGAAGGGCCAGCACCAGCGATCCGTTATTCTTATATTCGAAATCAAGTTCCTTCGCCAGTTCCGGATACATCCTGCTGCCAAGCAGGTTGTACTTTGCCATCAGCGAACCGTGGGCAGCATCAAAGCCGGCGTGAATGATCGCCGAATTGGCCTTGGAAGTTCCCGTGCAGACATCCTCCGACCGTTCCAGAACACAGAACGAACCGCGGTATGCCGAAAGGAAGCGGGCAATGGCGCAGCCTGTCACACCTGCGCCGATAATCACAACATCGTACATTTGTCGTCCTCCGTTAGTCTGATCTGTCACTTTCCCATATGACGGATCCTCTCCTCCGATCAGGATCCTGCCTTCTTCGGGAAATATAGGATCAGCTGCTTCTTTTTCTTCGATTATACTTCCCGATCGCTCTGAGGTAAACATCCCGCCGGCTTCTTTTTAAGAGGGATGAGAATGCAGTCATGGCCGCCGGAAGACCGGACAGGGGAAGTCCCCCGGCTGCTGACAATCAGCAGTCCGGGGGACTTCATCCATCCAGCCTTACGATCCGCCCGCAGAGCCGCTCCAGCAGGTGTTTTTCGTGGCTGATTACTACGATACCCATATTTTCCCGTTCCGCGTGTTTTCTGACCTCATTCCATATCTGCGCCTGGGTGATCATATCCAGCATGGTGGTCATCTCATCCGCGATCAGAAAGCGGGTCCGGGGCGACAGGGCCCGCAGCACGCAGAAGCGCTGCAGTTCGCCGCCGGACAGCTCCGAAGGCCAGCGGTTCATCCAGTCCTGTTCGATCCCCATGCTCCGGATCATCTCCTCCGGCGGATTCCATGCCTCATTCAGAATCCGCTTCATCTTCCACCTGGGATTGACCGCTTTTTCCGGATGCTGAAAGATCAGCTGCACCGGATTATAACCGGTATCCTCCCGGGTCTTTCCATCGATCGATACCGTTCCGCTCTGAGGGGTCAGATACCCTGCCAGGATCTTCCCGAGCGTGGATTTTCCGTATCCGCTGGGAGCGGTCAGGCCCACAGCTTCACCGCTCTCAATCCCGAAATTCACATGAGAAAGGACAGGGCGGCCTTTCTGATAAGCATAACAGATATCTTTTGCTTCAAGTCGCATAATCACATCTCACCCTTCCCCCTCTGAGTGCCCTGCTCCCGGGTCTTAATGCTTTACAGTTCACGCGGCGTTCCGGGCATCTGTCATAATAAAGGCATCCTTCCGGCAGATTTCCCGGAAGCGGCTGGTTCCCCGCTGCCGGGATGAATTCCCGGTCCGGCATCGCCCGGAGCAGTGCCCTGCTGTACGGATGGCGAAGCAGGCTTCCGTCGCCTCCAAAGTCGGAGACATCCGCCGTCTCCAGGGTACTTCCCGCGTAGAACACGGCGATGCGGTCAGCCACGGCACATGCAGCCTGTATGTCATGGGTAATCATCAGAAGGGCCTTCCCCTCGTCCGCAGCCTGGCGGAAATCCTTCAGTACTTCCCTCAGGGAGCCCTCATCGAGTCCGGGCGTGGGTTCATCCGCGATCAGGATATCGCAGTCCGAGAGCAGCGCGATGGACAGAAGCACCTTTCTGGCCATCCCTCCGGAGAGCTGATGGGGGTAATAGTCGTAAACGCCGGCTTCAAGGCCGTATCTTTCCATCATCTCCAGTACTTTCTTCTTCTTCTCTTTCTTCTTCCCGCCGCGCACGGACCGCTCAATCTGATGTCCGACTTTTTCCAGCGGATCCAGGTAATTCACCGACTGCGGAATCAGGCCGATCTTTCTGCCGCGAAGTGCACGGATCTGTTCCGCACCGATCCGGCTGCCCCGGTATTCCATCCTTCCATAGACGACGGCATTATCCGGCAGGATACCGAGAATCGCGTGGGCAAGCAGACTCTTTCCGGAGCCGCTGGATCCGACGACAGCCAGAATCTTCCCCTCATATAATTCGATATCCAGATTCATAATCACATGCAGTTCTCTGCGCGTAACTCCATTTTCGTACTGGGAGAAGGAGACGCCAAAATCTCTGACCTGAAACACAGGCATTTCATTCATCTGCATCCCCTCCTATTTTTTGTAGGCAGTCGCCGGATTCAGGATTCGTTCCAGGCTCCTGCCCAGCGCGGAAACCATAACGGACACCATAATCAGGCACAAGCCCGGGAAGAAGGCCAGCCACCACTGCCCGCTTGTCAGGTATTTCATCGACTCCGACAGTATGACTCCGATCGCCGGCTCATGAGGCGGCAGCCCGAATCCGAGGAAGGTGATGGAGGCCTCGTGCAGGATCGCATGCGGGAATACCAGAACGGTTCCCACCACCATCTGCGGAATCACATGCGGCAGCAGATGATTCCGGGCGATGTAGCGCCGGCTTTTGCCGAACTGCCTGGAGGCACGCACATATTCCGATGTGTTGATGCGCAGCACCTCTGCACGTATGACCCTGGTAAGGGAAGTCCAGTGGGTGGCCGCAACCCCTGCCACGATCCCCCTGAATCCGCCGCCGCAGGCAATGGATATCAGGATGATCAGGATCGTATGCGGCACGGAAAGAGTAAGATCCACCAGCCAGGATACGAGGGCGTCCGCCCTGCCGCCCAGAGTGGGGGCAAGTATGCCGAAAAGTGCGGCTGTCAGGGTGCTTGCCAGAGAACAGATGATCCCCACCCAGATGCTCAGGCTCAGTCCCTTCATCGTGCGTGTGAGCATATCGCGTCCCACCCAGTCCGTCCCGAAAAGATGTTTCAGTGAGGGCGGCTGACTGATCTGCTCCAGGTCCACATAGATGGATCCGGAGGGTATGCGGCTCCCCGCGATCATGATTCCGGCCAGAATCAGGAGAAAAAGCGAAATATGAAGGATGGCCTGTTCCCTGGTCCCTCTGACCGGTCTCAGCCTTCCCGGAGCTTTTTTGAAGTCCTTCTCTGTCTTTAATTCACTGCTCATCCCCTCTGCCCTCCTTCCCTGATTCTCGGATCAATCAGAAGGTACAGCAGATCCGCGGTCAGATTGCCCGCAAAGACAAATACCGCGCTGATGACCGTGATTCCCATCAGAAGAGGCATGTCGCCCCGCAGCCCGGCCTGAACGGTCGTATAGCCCAGTCCGGGATATGAGAAGACCTGCTCCACGAATACCGCTCCTCCGAACAGTTCACTGAAGGAGAGAAACTGCAGCGTCACCGCCGGCAGCAGCACATTCCGGTATACATGATTGTGCAGTATGCTCTTTCTGCTTTCACCGCGCGCCATCGCATAGAGGACATAGTCCGACTGCAGAATCCCGATCGTTTTCTCCCTTGTGTGGAGACAGATACCCGCGATGCCGCTGAGCGTCAGCGTCAGCACGGGCAGGATCAGATGGGTCAGCCGGTCGGCAAAGCTGACGTCCTCCTGCAGCACGCCGATCGGTACACTCAGTCCCGCCGGAAGCAGATGCAGCCGGACAGAGAACACAATGATCAGGAATATTCCCAGCCAGAATGAAGGGGTCGAAATCAGGACATGGCACCAGGCACTGATCAGTCTGTCCGCCAGGGAATTCTCCCTCATCCCGGCAATGACCCCCAGAAAAAAGCCGAGAAGTCCGGAGAGGATCCATGCAGCTGCCATCAGCAGCAGCGACGATGCAAACTTCTGACCGATCACCTGCATCACCGGACGGCGGTAGATCATGGAATCCCCCCAGTCCCCGTGCAGTATATTCCGGAACCAGGAGCCGAAACGCTCAAAAGGGGGCTTGTTCAGCCCCCATTTTTCAGCAATCAGCTCCCGCTGCTCCGCTCCGATGGATGTACTCGCCCCGACATAGGCGGTAACCGGGTCGATGGGAGACGCTTCCATCAGAGCAAATGTGATCACTTCAACAGCAGCGATCAGAAGGAAGAGTTTCAGAACTTTTCTTCCCGCAAAGGCAAAAGCTTTCTTTACAGTCATGCTGTTATTCCCAATTCCATTCCGTCACGTTGTCAAAAATACGGCCTCCGTGAGGCTGGATGACCGGATTCCCGAAGGAGAAACCGTCCGCCGCGAGGAAGACATGATTTGCATTGACCAGCCAGCAGTAGGGAGCGTCTCCCCTGGCGGATGCATATTCCTGGCAGCCCTTCCAGTAGGGAAGCGCCTCCTCCTCATCCATTGCCTCCAGCGCCTGATCAATCTGCGCGTCGCATTCCGGATTCGCATATACGCCGCCGTTGTCCCACGGCACCGGGCCGCCGGCATTTCCGCCGTAATAAAGGCTGAACAGTTCGGAAGGATCCCCCGAGCCGAATCCGTAGAATACCGCGCTTGTGTGAATCTTCGGAAGGATCGTATCCCAGGTGACCTTCTCCAGATTGACCACGATGCCGAGCTCCTTCGCCACATTGACAAACTCCAGAGCCATCTCCTGCCTGTATCTTCCGTCTGTGTAGAGAAGATCGAACTCTGCCTTCACACCGTCCTTGTCCAGCACGCCGTCGCCGTCTGAGTCGCTCCAGCCGCCTTCTTCCAGGATGGATCTTGCAAGCTCCGGATTCGCATACTCATCTTCCTTAAGAACAGTGTCTTCATTCAGCCAGGGCATCTTCTCCAGACCGGTCGTTGATACACTGCCGTATCCGCCCAGAACGCCGTCCACGATTCTCTGTCTGTCCACGGCAGCATTCATCGCCTTGCGGATCGCGATGTCACTCGTCACGTCATTGCCCATAAGCTCGCCGTCTTCCGCCCGCTTTCCTTCCGCCGGAACCATCGGGAAGCACACGCCATAGCATTCAATGCTGGGAATATCGATCACCTGCGCGCCGGCGACTTCCTTCTGCGCCAGCGTCCCGTTGATCTGGGCTACGTCGATGGCTCCGCTCTCCACCGCGGCAAAGGCCGTATCCGTATCCATAAATACGACGGTAAGCTGCCGGATCTGCGGCTGCTCCCCATAATATGCCTCATTGGCTGTGCAGATAATCTGCTGTCCTTTGTCCCACTGGGCAAGAACATAGGGGCCGGAGCCGACCGGATAATCTTTAAAGTTCTCACTGTATGCATGCTCCGGGATGATTCCCAGATAAGAGAGTCTCTCCATAAAGGGGGAGTATACCCGTGTCAGTGTGAAGGCCACGGTATGGTCATCGATCACGTCTATATGGTCGATCATCGTCAGATCGATATCCCCGCCTGAGTCTTTCGCCGAAGAATAGGTAAAGGCTACGTCCTGGGCCGTCACCGGTGTTCCGTCCGTGAAATACGCGTCATCACGAATCGTCACGGTCCATGTCAGCTTATCTTCGGACACTTCATATCCGGTTGCCAGGTCGCCTTCCCAGCCCAGGCCTTTGTCTCTGCGGAACAGCGTAGAGAAAATCAGCCTTGTCAGAGAACCATGCCCGCCTGTCGCAGAGTCAAAACCTTCCTCCGGCTCCTCCCCGATCGCCGCTGCCAGTTCTCCTCTTTCCATTCTTCCGGCCCTTGCTTCCGGAATCTCCATCTCCTTCGCAGACACAGCTCCCGCGCACATAACCGGGATCGCTGCGGCAAGCAGCGCCGCCATAAACAAACGCTTCCTCATCGTATCTCCTCCTGCTTAAATCTTCCGGACTGCCCGTGCCATAACAGCTCCGGGACCGATGTCTATCATTTTACAGGCAGCGATACGTCTGAACAAGCCTCCCCCGGGGATGCAAAATTCTCACAGGACAACCTCGAACACGATAGAGTCTGCATCCGGACACTTAGCCGTAATGGTTCCGCCATGCTTTTCCGCTACTGCTTTCGCGAGGGACAGGCCGATGCCCGTTCCTCCGGTCAGCGCATTTCTCGAACTGTCCGGACGGTAGAAACGGTCAAACAGCCGCTTCAGGTCCGGAGGAGAATCAAAATGGCAGCTGTTCCATACCCGGATATGCAGTTTCTTCTCCCTGAAAACAGAAAATTCTATTTTCCCCTTTTCATCCCCGTAGCGGACCGCATTGTCCAGAAGGACCGACATCATTTTCTGGATCTGCGCCCTGTCTCCCGTATAGGAAAGGTCATCCTGAATGTCAATGCGGATCGTTTTCCCCGCCGCCTTCACCTGGGGCTGCACGGTCTCTGCGATCTCCCAGGCAGCGTCCGTCAGGGAGAAATCCTCTTTCTTCAGGACAGAACCCGCCTCATCCAGCCGGGAGAGCGCAACCAGTTCCCCGACCAGCTTCGACATTCTGTTTGTCTGTTTATGAATGTTCTCCGTCCATTCATCTTCCCCGTGCTCCAGCTCGATGATGTCTCCGCTCTCCTGATAGAAATAGCTGTCCTCATTTTCTGTGAGGATGCCGTCATCTCCCGCTGTTATGCTGAGAGAGGCGTCTTTGATGCGGAAACTGTCATTGACATGGATCCCGTCCACGGGCGCGTCGATCGTGATCGTCCCGCCCGTGATGACAAGATCATCATTCGCCTTGATGCCATGTTTATATCCGGCATGAATCTGAAGGGAGCCGCTTCCGTTGATTGTCAGGTCATCATGGGCGAAGATCACACCGTAAGTCCCGTCTTCCAATGCTTCCTCTGAAAGTTCCTCTCCTCCCGTCAGGATGTTGTCCGTCCCTTCCGCCAGGGTAAGGAACACCTTGTCCGCCTCGTCCACGCGCAGGCAGGCATCATCGCTGCAGGAGATATCGACACCGTTCAGCAGGATCCAGACTTTTGAGTTGGCATTCGCATTCACGCTGATGCAGCCATCGTCAAGTGTTCCCGTAATTACATATTTCCCTGACCCGGAGATCACAACATTACCGTTATATTCATAGGCATTGTTTCCTCTGATCGAGATGCTGTCTCCCTCAAGTGAAATCAGGGTTGCCGATGTACTGTCCCAGTCGGAGAGCTGGTCATTCTCTGTAAAATATTCGCTGTCCGAATGCGCTTCGCTGTCCGCATCCACTATCAGCTCGATTCCGATCGCCTGTCCGTTCATGAACAGGACCGTCACAAGCAGCGTGATGGTCAGGACAACTGCACAGATCCGGTCAAAATATCTGCTTGTTGACATCTTCGTCACGTATAATCCAATCTTCACTTATGGTGATTGGAGTTTCCTTTCTCCGGGTTCTCCGGGTATTTCTACTCTTTTCTCATGTATTTATCTCATGTGTTTATCCCATATATTCCCCGTTATAGCTGACAAGGACAACACTCTGCACACCGGGGAAATCACTCAACTCATTGATGAAATCCGTATTATCCTCCTTCAGTCTCACATCCAGATTGAGTTCCACCAGTCCCTTCTGGGCTGTCTTGCTCTTTGTGACGCACCGCTGCGTATGCTCCTTCAGGTACGCGACCGCCCCCTGCTCGGCTTCATATCCGCTGCACTGCAGAACGACGATATAGGGATTTGTATGTGTCTTGCGGTTGGCAAAGATCAGAATGATCAGACCGATGATCACACTGCCGAAGACGGCGAGCGGGATCATGCCGGCTGCCAGCACGATGCCGACCGCAATCGCCCAGAAAAGAAAGGCGATATCCAGCGGTTCCTTGATGGCTGCCCTGAAACGTACGATGGAAAGAGCACCGACCATACCAAGGGACAGCACCACGTTGGAGGTCACCGCGAGGATGACGAGGGTCGTGATCATAGACAGCGCAACGAGAGTAACACCGAAGCTGGACGAATACATCACGCCGGCGTAGGTCTTTTTATAGATAAAGAAAATGAACAGGCCGAGCGCAAAAGAAAGCGTCAGCGCCAGCACCATATCAAATATGCTCACTGCAGTAACATTTTCCAAAAAACCTGATTTGAAAATATCCGAAAAGCTCATAATAACCTCCTGATTTTCTGATCATGAATATTTGTCTTCTCTGTGTAATTCCTGCCTTTATACTGTTCCGGATCCGGCTGCCGCTTCCTGCGGCAGCCTCTGCGGGTATGTCTTCCGTATGCAGCGATTCCGCTGAAAAGATGCTTCCGGCTTCAGTCATAGATCCGGCATATCGCGTATTTTGAAAAAGCCGTTGAACGTCTGCCCTGCGTCTGCACGATGTCCCGGATCACTGCGGGAAGATAGGCGTCCCACTTCACTTCCATGAGAATCACCCGGTCCCCTGCCGGTATGGTAACCGCATCCGGATTCAGAAAATCCGTACAGGACAGTCCGGTGCGTATGTCATAGTCAAATGTGACGCGCACATTTCCCGGTCCATAGATAAAGGGCTCTCTGGTGTAGTCCACGATGGTCTTCGGCCGGAGCCCCTGATAGTTCATTTTTACGTAAAGCTCCTGAACCAGAGGCCTGCCGGATGAAAGCATCCATCCGGTATCACCGTCCACGATCTTCTGCGCTTCGTCTGCTGTCAGAAGCGCGTCATATTTGGTGCCCAGGCTGTTATGCTTGCTCTTTTTCTCCAGATGGATAAAGGAAGTATCTCCGTTATAATAGCGGATGCGGAATTTTTCCCGAAGGTTGACGCCGTCGATCTTCTCCCGCAGCGCCTTATCCGCCGGATTGTCAAAATACAGGCTTCGTATCAGATACTTTCCGTCTTTCGCGTGGGAGTCCGGCTGCATCACAGCCCGCAGGCGCGCCCGGATGGACAAAAGATCGGACCAGTTCAGGTAATGTTTCACTTCATGCCGCCAGCTGATATCCATGCTGTCTGTCACCTCTTTTCTGTATCTCGCTGATCAGGAATCCGTCTTTTTTGTCTTCCCTTCAGAAGGGATACTAAACCGCCAACCTCAAATGAACCTGAAAAAAACCGGCCCTGCAGCATTCATCTTTGAAAAGCTGCAGGACCGGTTAAAATCCCTGTTATTCAGATCTTCGCAATTACATGTTATGGTAAGAGTTCCTTTTCCTGTTCAGTAAAGCCGAACCATCTCAGTTCTACATAAGCGGTGCCACGAACTGCAGCAGGCTGCCGGCCAGCTTATAGAGAAGCTTCTCCTCTTTGATCGTCTGTTCCGTCACTTCAGAACACTTCGCGAGCGTGTCCTGGAAGTCTTTCTCGATCTCCGGGATGCAGTCCGTCTCATACATGTATGTTGCACACTCAAAATGATGGTAGAGGCTGCGGTAATCCAGATTGATCGTCCCCACAACCGCTTTTCTGTCATCGCTGGTAAAGACCTTCGCGTGAACAAAGCCGGGCGTATATTCGTAGATCTTCACGCCTGCTTCCACCAGCCTCTTATAATGGGCCTTCGCGAGCGCATAAGCCAGCTTTTTATCCGGAATACCGGGCAGGATGATCTTTACATCCACCCCGCGCTGCGCAGCGTACTTCAGAGCGGTCTCCAGTTCCCCGTCCAGGATCAGGTAGGGCGTCATGATATGAACATAGTCCTCCGCCCTGTTCAGGATATCCATGTACACCGTCTCTCCGACTTTGTCATTGTCCAGAGGGCAGTCCCCATAGGGAATCACAAAGCCTGACGGGTTCTCCGGCAGCGTCCCGCTCTCCTTCAGCCATGGATCAAAGACGGGTTCCTTCTCATCCAGGTTCCACATCTGCAGGAACATCAGCGTAAAGCTCTTAACTGCATCTCCCTTCAGCATCACAGCCGTGTCTTTCCAATGGCCGAAACGCTCCCTGCGGTTAATATACTCGTCGGCCAGATTGATACCGCCGTTGAACGCAACTTTGCCGTCGATGACCAGAATCTTGCGGTGATCGCGGTAGTTGTAATGCGAAGAAATAAAAGGCTTTATGGGAGCGAACACCTTCGCCCTGATGCCGTGTTCTTCCAGCAGCTTATTGTAATTCACGGGAAGTGTGGAAACCTCAAGCATCCCGTCGTACATCACCCTGACGTCCACGCCGGCTTTTGCCTTCTCTTCCAGGATCTTCAGGATTTCGCCCCACATATATCCCTCATCTATGATGAAATACTCCATAAAGATGTAGGACTCTGCTTTTTTCAGTTCCTCAAGCATCGCGGCGAATTTGTCTTCCCCGAGAGGGAAATAGCTGACCTGCGTCTTCTCAAAGACCGGAAAGCATCCGCTTCTGTTCAGGTAGGTAACCAGGTCGTCCGTTCCGGATTTGCCTTCTGAGAGTTTTTCCTTCACTCCCTCCGGCTGTCGGACCGCGTCTTTTGTTCTGTCGATCAGTTCTCTGGCCCGTTCCTGGATCTTGCGGTGTCCCAGATTGGTCTGTGTAAATGCCAGAAGCGCTGCTCCGGTAACAGGCATAATGGCAATCAGAAACATCCAGGTCAGCCGGGCTGTGGAATCCATGCCGCTGTTAAACAGATAGATTATGCCGCCGATCGTCAGCAAAGTGAGCGCGGTCGAAAAGAACGGGATCAGATCCCCCAGCCAGCCGTAGAAAGCGATCACCAGAAGAAGCTGCAGCGCCACAAGCAGCAGTATCAGAAAAAACCGGCTGAAAACCAGGTGAAGCAGTCCTTTCTTCCTCGGCTTTGCCAGCCTGTACACATCATCCATGTCAGTCACCTCTCCCATAACTTTGCCGCCCTTACGCATCCATTACATGTACCTTGAACGCCAGCTGTTTTCCTCCCGGAACGGTGACCTAAACGGCATCGCAATCCATTCCGCCTCGGGAGCCTTCTGAATCGTCTCCTGAATCGTTTCCAGGATCGTCTCCTGTACGGATTCCTGGATCGTCTCCTTCACGGACTCCTCCAGTTCCTGAAAAAGCATAATGTGCGCCTCCTGTCTCTTGAGTCAAGTTGAAAAAATGTTCGGCAGCCTTTCGCTGCCTGAAAATACGAAGGTCAGAACAGCTGGTTGATATAATCTGTCAGAGCCTGTCTGTTATAAAAATGCTCCGGTTTTACGATGATGCAGTCCGGCTGGATTCCTCTGTCCGTATCATAGTAGGAACCGTTCTTCATATAGGACATTCTCTTCGGGGAAGAGATCTTGAACAGAGAGCCGTGGGCGGTTGACATCGTCAGAACAGAGCAGCTTCCTCCTCCCGTCTCTTTGCCCAGGAGGGTAACACGTCCGGAAGACCTGAAGATATTCGGAACCAGATTGCCGCAGGAGAAGCTGTAAGGTCCGGTCAGGCAGTACAGATTCTTATCCTGCACGGTATCCTGCTCGTCAAATACACCGTCCAGATTGGTGTCGACCCGGTATGTCCCGGTCGAGATCGCGCCGGTCATGGAGCTTCTTATACTCAGGGATGCTTCTCCCAGATACCAGGCCGCCACAAAGGCGCCCGCATCTATGTCTCCGCCCCCGTTCAGACTCAGGTCGATGACCACATTCTCGATCGGGCTGCCTTCCCGGGTAATCTGTTCATGCGCGTACATGATCAGACCGATGGTATCCAGCGTCCCGGATTCCGGATCTTTCTCCACCTCTATATTTCCTGCGTAATAATCCTCTGCCCATCCTCCTACATGGAAGTGGTCAAATGTAACATAGGCAGTATTCCCGACCTCCTCATAGGCCTCTATCAGATGATCCGCATTCGCTCTGGCGCTGTAATAGATCTGCGCGGTTTCACTGTCTCTCTGGCTGGCCAGTCCTTCCTCGCCGCTTGTCTGCGCATAATCCGTCAGATAGGACGCGCCCGAAAAACCGGAATGCATATCATCCAGATAATAATTAATGAAGTCAATAAGCGCGCCGTCCTTCACATTCGGATCCGTACTTGCAAGAGCGGCCCGGTAGCCGGTTTCCCTGAAGATCTTGTCAAAGCTGCTGATATCATGGATCTCCTTCAGACCATACAGGTTGTCCATGGCCAGGCACAGTTCGCAGTAGCTGTACCAGGCAAGTTCTTCGCTCAGCATGGCGCTCGGAACCGAGTAAACATAGGAGTATCCCAGGGGGGTCAGTTCGGAACTGCCGAATCCGAAATCATCGGCGCACCCCATATATACCGCCTCTGTGTTGAACAGCAGAGTTCTGCCGTAAACAAGGGACATCATGAAATCCGACATTGTCTGCATCGGAACAAGGTAGAGTCCCTCCTCCTCGGACCAGTAAAGAGGAATATCGTATGCGGCAAGGTCGAGCTCGATCTCCTTTCCATAACGGTCAAAAGAGCCTTTCTTTACCCGCTCGATCAGAATCGGATTCCCGTTTTCATCCATATATCCGCTTGTAAGAGTATCCAGCAGGGAGGTATCTCCTGTGCTGTGAAGGAATGCGTCAAAATCATCAAACAGGATCTTCTGCTCCATAAAATCAATGAGCATGGAGTATCCGTTTTCTCTGGTCAGCATCGCCACATTGCCGTCTGTCTCCAGAGCCAGCTGATACGCCTCATCATCTCCGTGAAGCTGGAGCATGAAGTTCACCCAGTCAGACAGATCGATGAAGGGCAGGTCGTTCACGCCGTTGATGAAATAGAGGGGATAATCCAGTTCTTCATCCAGGGTTATGATATAGAAGGGCACCATTTTACTCGACACGGACGCGCCTGTCAGGTCTTCTTCCGTCTCGCTGCTTTCAGGCACGACTCCCTCCGCATACTCCACTTCCGAAGAGGCTTCCGTCTCTTCTTCCCAGGCCAAAGAATCTTCCTCCAGAGCCTCCGCATAAGAGGGAGCTGAAAACGCGCAGGATGCCAGTGCCAGTGACAGCAGGACTGCCGCAGCCCTCTTCCCGTTTACAAGTCTTTTCTTCATTTCTCTCCTCCGTTCTTTTCATGTCGATTATTTATGTTTATCATGGAGCATCCGGAGCTTCCGCCGGCATCCGGAGATCTTCGGTAAAACAGCCCGGAATTCCTTACGGACAGGCTTTGTTTCTCCGGATCCGTTTCCCCGCGGGTACGATCGCATGCTGGGGACATACCAGAATACAGAGATGGCATCCCACACACTTTTTTCCATTCAGGACCGGTCTCCTGCTCCGGTCCGGCTGAAGCGCCTGATGGCCGCCGTCCATACAGGATATCACACAGCGCCCGCAGCCGATGCATTTTTCCCTGAGAAATCTCGGAAACAGAATGGTATCCCTTTCCAGCACATCCGTTGTTTCACTGATGCTGTCCAGGCCCAGACCGATTACATCCTTTACACTGTCCACGCCCTTCTCCGCCAGATAGCGGTTTAAGCCGCTTTTCAGATCGTCGATGATCCTGTATCCGTACTGCATAACCGCAGTGGTAACCTGAATCGAGCTGCCGCCCAGCAGCAGGAACTCCAGGGCATCCTTCCAGCTTTCCACTCCTCCCATGGCGGACAGATGCTTTCCTTTCAGGGCTTCACTCCTGCCAAGCTCCGCGATAAAGCGCAGGGCGATCGGCTTCACTGCATTGCCGCTGTATCCTCCGAAGGCGGACATCCCCCGCACTGCCGGGGAGGATACATACGTGTGAATGTTCACATTTGTCACTGATTTGATGGTGTTGATGGCCGCAATCCCGTCCGCGCCTCCGAGCATGGCAGCTTCAGCCGCCGGAATCATGCTGGCCACATTCGGCGTCAGTTTCGCCAGCACCGGAATATGGCAGGCCTTCTTCGCGGCTGCGGTGAAACGCCTGACCAGTTCCGGAATCTGTCCGATATCGGAACCCAGCCCTCCCTCTGCCATATTCGGACAGGAGAAATTCAGTTCCACCGCGTCCGCTCCGTTCTCCTCGCACAACCGCGCAAGTTCCCCCCATTCCTCCTCATACTGGCCCATGATGGAAGCCAGGATGAATTTGGAGGGATAGTTTTCTTTCAGGCGCCGGAAAATCTCCATGTTCTCCTTTACGCTGTGATCCGAAAGCTGTTCGATATTCTTGAAACCGATGATGCTGCCGCCTTCGCCTGTGACAGCGGAAAAACGCGGGGATGCTTCATGGATATCCATGGAACAGATCGTCTTATAGCAGACGCCCGCCCATCCCGCTTCAAAAGCCCTGGCGCACATGTCATAGCTGCTCGCCACGACGGAAGAGGATAAAAGAAATGGATTCTCCAGAGGGATCCCGCACAGATCACAGCGAAGCCGGCTCTCGTCCGCCAGGTCCATATCTTCCGTTTCAGGCCTCACCTGCGTGTACAGCCGTACGATCAGATCCCGGATCTTCACCTCCCCCGGACGGACGCATGCTTCCTCGCAGCTGCCTCTGCAGCCTGTACAAGGATTAAAAGCGGGAAGACCGGCAGCCGCAGTCTGTTCATTTTCAAACCATATACTCCGAAGCAGCCCGGAAGGCTTCAGCTCCGGGCATGCCGCGTCACAGGGCGCGTCCTGGCAGAGCGCGCAGCGCACCATATCCGCTCTTCGTATCACAGATTCATTCTGAATCATCCATACCCTCCTTTCATGCATCTTCCGCCTCGGAGGCATCCTTTTTCTACCACCGGAGGCATCCCCGTTCTGCCTCAGAGGCATCCTGTTCCGCCCCGGAGGCATCTTTCATGCTGACCGGTCCGCTTTCATAAAAAACCGGTCTGTCTGTTCCGGATCAGAGGGTAAAACAAAGCTGTCACCGGAAAACCAGTCCGGACTCCGCGCGCTCTTATATGGAACTGAGACAGTCCCGCATAATGCCTTCTTCATCCGCGCCGTCAATGTCAAGCCCGACAGCCCTGATCAGTTCCAGATCCTGTATGCCGTAGAAGTTCTGCGCAAGGGCACGGACATAACCGAAACCGAATTCCTCCGGGACATACATGCCGCCGGCGGTCATGACGTAATACAACTTTTTGGCTCTGCACAGACCCTTCGGAAAGCCTTCCGGCGTGTACAGGAAGGTGATGCCGACTACATTGATCTGCTCAAAATACTGCTTGAGCGCAGCCGGGAACGACAGGTCCCAGTAAGGCGCGGCAATCACGATCTGATCTGCCGCGGCGAACTGCCTGGCCAGATCAAAGAGCGGATCTTCAAATGCGCCGGCTGCGATCAGCCGGTCTCTGTTTTTCAGAAAAGCTTCATCAACCTGCGGAAATGAAATGTCCGAAAGGCGCAGTTCTTCCGTTTCCCCTCCCAGACCGGCGATCAGGCAGTCAGCCAGCCGTCTGGTCCTTGAATGCTCCCGCACGCATGCATTAATATACAGAATCATCCCTTTCCCTCCTCCCAACCGGATGACTGTTTTGCAACCGCGGGCAAAATATGTCTCTTTCTTCATCAGTGGTTCCGGCGTACCTTTCTGATCTGCCGGGCCTGATTACTGAAAATTAAATAAATCAACACTTCCCGCAAAGGTTTTATGCAATAATATTAACAAAAGACACTATGGATTTCAACCGATACCTTCATCCGCCGGCGATTGAGATATTCACCTGCTCGGAGAGGGAATCGCTCTGTGCGTTCCATGTAATGGGTTTCTGGTTCATCCTTTTTCTGACA
>OCTX012291652.1_pt1 | contig 26997 bp, 22 predicted proteins | sample 1539691 | NCBI WGS metagenome assembly OCTX01 (sample SAMN02144231, study PRJEB22623) | gut metagenome | biome: sheep rumen | host: Ovis aries | place: New Zealand
ATATACTCCGACAACGGCCTGCTGTACTGCTGGGGCGGCTATGACGGTGCCGTAACGGCCTACAACCGCGGCCTCGCCGTGCGCCTGGGTGGCGGCAAGATCATCCCCGTGATGAAGAAGAACCCCAATTCCGGCATCATGGTGAAAGTCAGCGGCGGCTGGTTCATGCAGAAGACGGTCTTCTCGCAGGACATGAACGAGAGCCCCGTGCCTCAGATCAACGGCGACTACGCCAAGATTTACGACCACCTGCGCAACGGCGTCATGCTCACGGAGGGCATAGGCTTCGTGTTCATGAGCAACCTGTCGACATACGTGAACTTCAAGGTGATGTTCGAGGTGAGCGAATGCCTCAGCTGGTCGATGCGGCCCTATCAGCTCGACAACCAGATGGGGCTCAACGGCAAGGACAACAACAAATATTTCGACCTCATGTACGGGTTACGCCTGTCGTGGATGTTCCCGCTCATGGGCAAGACGACGTATGATTATTACTATTATTAGTGAGAAGTGAGAAGTGGTAAGTGAGAAGTGGTAAGTGAGAAGTGAGAAGTGGTAAGTGAGAAGTGTTAAGTGATAAGTGAGAAGTGAGAAGTGAGAAGTGATAAGTGTTAAGTGTTAAGTGTTAAGCGAGAAGTGTTAATTGTTAATTATTAATTTCGGTAAGTGTTATGAGGGGGTTGTATACCATAGGGATCTGGTTTTACTGCTTTGGCGTGCATGTGGCTGCGGCTTGCGGCCATCGCAATGCGCGGCTGATGCTCCACGGGTGGCACCACTGGCGCGAGGAGCTGGCGAAACTCGACGGTCGTCCCGTGGTGTGGTTCCACGCTGCCAGCCTCGGCGAGTTCGAGCAGGCCCGTCCGGTGCTTGAGAGCTACCGCGAGCGGCATCCCGACCATCAGGTGCTGCTGACATTCTTCTCGCCGTCAGGCTACGAGGTGCGCAAGAACTACGCCAAGGCCGACGCCGTATGCTACCTGCCCCCGGACCTTCCGCTGACGGTGCACCGTTTCATCAGACAGACCAACAACCTGCAAGCGGCCTTCTTCGTGAAGTACGACTTCTGGTTCAACTACCTCGGCGCGCTGCGCAAGAGCCACGTGCCAACTTATATCTTCTCGGCCATCTTCCGTCCGGACCAGTATTTCTTCAGATGGTACGGCTCCTGGTTCCGCCGCCAGCTGAAGGAGTGCTACACCCACCTCTTCGTGCAGAACGAGGAGAGCCTGCAGCTGCTCAGGACCCACGGCATCGAACAATGCACCATCACCGGCGACACACGCTTCGACCGTGTGCACCAGATAGCCGTGACAGCAGAAAGCGACGACACCGTGGAGCGGTGGCTCGACGGACACGTGGGCAGCACCATCGTCTGCGGCAGCACCTGGCCACCCGACGAAGCCCTGATATCGGAACTCAGAAAACAGGACACAGAGACCCGCATCATACTGGCGCCGCATGTCATCAACGAAGAGCACCTCAAACAGATAGAGCATCTCTTCCCCGACAGCACACGATACTCCCTGCTGACCAGCGGCAACAGCCACGCCGGCACCGCGAACACCCTGATAATAGACAATATCGGCATGCTCTCCAAGCTATACCGCTACGCCACCGTGGCCTATATCGGCGGCGGCTTCGGGGTAGGCATACACAACATACTGGAGGCCGTAACCTTCGGCAAGCCCGTACTTTTCGGGCCCAACTACCACAAGTTCAAGGAGGCCCGCGACATCATAGCCCTTGGCGGCGGCTTCTGCCACCACGACGCCGACGAGCTGCAGCGTAACATAGAGCCGCTGCTGACCGACAGCGGCGCCTTGGAGCGGGCCTCACACAACTGTCTGGCTTACATGCAGGAGAACCTCGGCAGCACAACCAAGATAATGGACACCATTGAGAAATAGGGCGGCACATATAATCACCCTCGTCCTTGCGGCGACACTGCTGGCCGGCTGCTCCGTCAGCAAATACGTAGGCCCCGACCAGCACGTGCTGCACGACGTCACCCTCGACGTGCAGATGGCCAACAGCGGCGCCGCCGTGACGCCAGAAGTCAAAGACGCCGTCAAGCACGCCAAGAAATACTACCTGCAGCGTCCCAACACCAAATTCCTCGGCATCAAAGGCCTGCCCCTCAGCAAATGGGTCTACTGCTTCCTCACCGACACCACCTCGAACCTGTGGAACAACAGCATGCACCGTATCGGGCAGGCTCCCGTCATCTACGATGAAGGACGCAGCAAGCAGACCGTCAGACAGCTGCAGCAGCTCATGGACTCCAAAGGCTGTTTCGGCAGCTCGGTAAGCTTCGACACCGTCGGCATCGAAGGCCACAATATCAGCATCCGCTACAACATCAAGGCCACCAACCGCTACACCATAGACGACATAATATACCACACAGAGAACCCGGCCGTCAGACGTATTCTCGACGAGCTGAAGGACGACTCGCCGCTGGTTGTCGGCGAGCCCTACGACCAAGAGAAAATAGCCCTTGAGCGCAGCAGGATAGCCTCCAACCTGCGCGAAGCAGGCTATTACCTGGCATCCAACGAAAACATACATTTCGTGGTCGACACCACATACTCGTCGTCGCGCCTGAGCATCGACGTGCATGTAGACAGCCGCGACCTGCAGGTCTACCACATCAACAACGTATACATCTATCCCAACAGCAACGCCGGCCTGCGCAACGCCCCCGACACATACGACACGCTCATACACACCTACCCGGGAGCGACACGACGCATAGACAACATATACGTATACGACCGTCCGATGACCATCAAACCGCGGACCATCAGCCGCTCGCTGATGATCTTCCCCGGCATGACCTACCGACCGCGCTACATCAACGACACCTACAACTCGCTCCTCGGCCTGCGCAACTTCAAGTACATCAACATCGACATGCTGCCGTCGCCGGCATCCACCGACTCGCTGCCGCTCGTCGACGCCCACATAAGGCTCGTCGGGGCCACACAGCAGAAGATATCGCTCTCCGTGGAGCTCACCAACGCCTCCCCTCTGGGCAGCGACGACAGCACCAAGAACTTCTTCACCGGCGGCAACCTGGGTGTAGAGACAGCCATAGAATACCAGCACAAAAACCTCTTTGGCGGCGCAGAGCTGCTGAGGGTCAAAGGGTCGGCGCTCTTCGAGCTTCCCAAGCTGGTGTTCCGCAACATCGGCAAGACCTTCTACGACAACTTCTCCGCCTTCGAGGCCGGTCTCGACATATCTCTCGACATGCCGATATTCCTGCTGCCCTTCACACGCAACATCGTCTTCCAGCGCATCAAGCCCCACACCCTCTTCTCGGCCGGCGGAAGCTACCAGTATCGCTACTACTTCGAGCGCATCCTTGCCAACACCTCCTTCGGTTACACCTGGAGCCACTCGCGGCGCGCCAGCAACCAGCTGCTGCCCGTAGAGATGACCTTCGTGCGCATGATAGACATGGACGATGGGTTTGCCTCGCGCCTGTCGCAGATCAACGACCTGCGCCTCAAATACCAATACAGCAGTCACTTCATCCTCGACGCGCGCTACGACTACACCTACAGCAACCAGCACTACGGCACACGCGACGACTTCTCGGCCCTGCACCTCTCGGTGGAGACCGCCGGCAACCTGCTTGCCACTGTGGCCACGCTGAGCCATGCCGAGACCGACGAGAACAACGTGCGCCAGATCCTCGGGGTGCCTTTCTCGCAGTATGTGCGCGCCGGCCTGGAAGCGACACACTACCACTACTTCGGCAACAAGTCGAGCCTCGTGGCGCGTCTCATCCTCGGCACCGGTTTGCCCTACGGCAACTCCGTCTCGATGCCCTACGAAAAGAGCTTCTTCGGCGGCGGTCCCACCACCATGCGCGCCTGGCAGCTGCGGCGCCTCGGCCCCGGCAGCTATCGCAGCGGCAGCGGCGACCAGGTGGCCGACGTGGAGCGTGTGGGCGACCTGCAGCTGGTCATGAACGTCGAAGGCCGCTTCCCCATAGCAGGCATCTTCGAGGGTGCCGTCTTCGCCGACATGGGCAACGTGTGGCTCTTCCGCCCCTCGGAGCAGTATCCCGACGGCCACATAAAATGGAACAGCCTGCCCACGGAGATCGCCATAGGCGCCGGCCTCGGCCTGCGCGTGACCGTCGCCATCGCCACCCTGCGCATAGACTTCGGCATACCCTTCTACGACCCAGGCTACGCCCCGGAGCAGCGCTGGCGCCCGCCACACTGGCGCTTCAACCAGATAGTAACGAACTTCGGTATCAACTACCCATTCTGACACCATGAAGAGAACAATAACGTATATCGTCATCACCCTGTCGGTCATATTCTGGGGCGTCAGTTTCATACTTACCAAAGAGCTGTTCCTCACAGAAGAGCACATGACCGTCACCACCCTCATAACCCTCCGCCTCGCCATAGCCACCGCCGTGATGCTGCCCACGCTGCTGCTCACACGGCGCCTGCAGCCGATACGACGCCAAGACATCAAATGGTTCCTCCTGCTGGCTTTCTGCGAGCCCTTCATCTACCACCTGTGCGAGACCAGCGGTGTGCAGCTCGTCAGCGGCAGCCTCGCCTCCGTGGTCATAGCCACCATACCCCTCTTCGTCCCCTTCGGCATGTGGTTCGCCTACCGCAAGCGCATAAGCCCGCAACTCATCATAGGCGTCGTCCTCTCGCTCGCCGGTGTCGGCATCATGCTCGTCGGCGGCGACGAGCTCAGCGGCAACCCCAAGGGGCTGCTCTTCCTCAGCGGCGCCGTAGCGATAGCCGTGGTCTACACCCTGCTGCTCGTGAAAGTGGTGGACCGCTACAACCCCATCGTGGTGACGACCTGGCAGAACATCATAGGCCTCGCCTACTTCCTGCCGCTGACCCTGGCTTTCGACGGCTCGGAGCTCCTGATGCTCTCGTGGAGCCCCAAGATGCTGCTGATGATCCTCGTGCTCGGCATCTGCTGCAGCACCCTCGCCTATGCCGGCTACAACTACGGCGTGCGCACACTCGGCGCCTCCGAGGCCTGCATCTTCAACAACGCCATACCCATCTTCTCGCTGATAGCAGCCTTCATCATAGGCCAGGAGACCTTCAGCTGGATCAAGATACTCGGCATCGTCGTCGTCATCTCCGGCGTCATACTGGCACAGATGGAGCCCCGCCGCAAAGACGGCGGCCCAGCGACCACCCAATCCTGACATGCGCAACCAAGACACCACAAAACACGACTACGGCCACGCCATGCTTGTCGCCGGCGCCTATGGCCGCATGGGCTGCGCCATCCTCGCCGCCCGCGCGGCCCTGCGTTCGGGCTGCGGCCTGGTGAGCACGCACCTGCCGGCGCTGTGTGTGGCCCCTATGCAGACGGCCTTCCCCGAGGCCATGGTCGACATCGACCCCGACGACAGGCTCTTCACCGCAGCGCCCACCGGCCTCGGGCGCTACACCGCCATCGCCGCCGGCCCCGGCCTCGGCACCGCCGAGAGCACACAGCGGGCCCTCCGACAGCTGCTCGAGCAGCGCCCCGCGGAAGCGCCCCTGGTGCTCGACGCCGACGCCCTCAACATCCTCGCCCTACACAAAGACTGGCTGCCGCTGGCCGCCGGAGCCGTCATGACGCCCCACGCGGCGGAATACGCGCGCCTCTTCGGCGAGAACGACCCCGGCGAGATGGCTGCGAAGCACAGCCTGACGATAGTGCGCAAAGCCCATCGCACCAAAGTCTTTGCGCCCGACGGCGCGACGTACGAAAACCAAACCGGCAACGCCGGCATGGCCACCGCCGGAAGCGGCGACGTGCTCACAGGAATAATGCTCGGCATGCTCTGTTCCAACCACTTGCACGCATCGACCTTCAATATTGTATGCCGGGCGGTGGAAATACACGGCAAATTGGGCGATATAGCCATCGAAAAGCAGTCGGAATCATCACTCATCGCATCAGACCTCATAGATAATTTGCAACATATATCTACCGACATAACAGCACATTAGATAGCCGTTGCAAAATATTTTGAAAAAAAATTTGGCCAGAACCAAAAAAGTGTGTACTTTTGCACCCGATTTCGAGAGAAAAAGAATCCTCCTTAGCTCAGTTGGTTAGAGCACCTGACTGTTAATCAGGGGGTCGAAGGTTCAAGTCCTTCAGGGGGAGCAACTTAGCGCTGATTATCAGCGCTTTTTCTTTTTATGTACCCGTTTTGTACCCACTTTTGACAAAGTTAGATGAAACAGTAAGCGACTTACCGAGACGGATAACTGGAAAATGAACATGGTATAAGAAAGATTCTCTCACGTCAGAAAAAGTTAGTGCCTTTGCAAATTGAAAATGTTTCTGGGTGTACCGAAAGGAGCCTGGAAAGCCAGGAGAAAAGGTTGGCTTATGCCGCCGAAAATCCACCGAGCGGAATTGCGGTTTTAGTCCGAAGCTCAACAAAAGAGGGGATGCAATTGCACCCCCTTTTGTTTTATCCATGTACAAGGACTGGCTACACCCACCCAATCTTCGGAGCCTCGCACACCTCTTTCTTGAAAACAAACCAAGCATAACTGACCGCGCTACCGCCACCCTCCTTCATACGCAGAAAGTTGCCGTTCTTGGCACACAGCAGTCGGTCGGTGAACTGGAACACATTGTGGAGATAGCCCTTCTTGAAGAGCCTCTCATACCTTCCCTTGCCCTCCAGGGCCGTAGTCTTCAAAAGGAAGATGGCCGGACAGCCCTTGGGCAGCACATCCAGCGAATGCTCGATAAACTCTGTGGCGTACTTGTACGGCGGATTGGTGAGGATGCAGCAGTCGCCGTCACAGATTTTGGGATAAGCCATCTCTTGTAGGAAGTCCATCCGCACATGGCCATAGCCACGGTCGGCGAGGTCGGAGCTGAACACCGTCCTTCCCTTCTCGATGAGCCGCTTGCTCAAATGACCTGCGCCGCAGGCACATTCCCACACATTCTGCGGCACGTCATACACCTCCAGCAGCCGGTCGATGGCCACAGGATCTGTCGCGTAATAATCTCCGTCGGCACGTTCCGAAAGCGTGTGGTTGGATGCGCCTAGTGTCTTATAGACGGAATGGTATCCGCCAGTCCAGTCCTTGCCGCTCATTTCCCGAACCTCCTTTTAATGAACTTCAACACCAACTTGCCTATCAGATATACAATGACAGCCCATCCGATGTAGATGAGAGTCTGCTGTAGCCACGACAGTTCCTTCTCCACCTCTTTGACCACAGTCTTCGGCACCTCGACCGGCACCTCCTCCTTCATCCTCAACGTGTCGTGCAGCCATTCCACATGGCTCTCAAAGATGCTGTCGTGGATGAAGACGGTGTCGCCGTTGATGGTACGTGTGTGCCAGCGGTCTATATAGGTGCTATCATGCACCTCGCGCACGGTGTAGGTGGTATCGTGGATGGGGATATACTCCGTCTGCTTGCAAGACGAAAGGGCGCATAAAAGGGCGCACAAAACAATTAGTTTTATATTCAATCTCATAATTCTCAATGTATTAAAATGACACATAAATCATTTTCGTGAGGTCACGAAAATGATAGTCAAACGACCTCCACGGTCACTTTCTCCCCTGTCTTATGGCAGGCCAACACCCTTGCGGCCAGCGCGTCCATATAGATACGCTCTCCGTCAAGCCGTCCAAGGACATTGTTCTTGCCCAGAAGGATGCAGCCCTCGGAGTGGTCTGCCGTCATACCGTTATGGATGAGGATGCCGGTGAAGCCGCCCACACGGAGCAGCATAGGAGCGTAGCACTTGTGCTTCGCCCACCATTGGATGGTGCAGTCGTACAGACCCGTGGGGATGGCCGTCTTGCCGAAGACTTTCTCTACATGACTGTTGTCGGGCTTCACCCAGTAGCCGTTGGCACCACCAGTCGGAACAAAGGGCATCACCTGCGTGACACCTCTGTCGGTGTCCTCCAAGGAGTCGCAGAAATACTTGCCGTCGATATACACCTTGCCGATGGTGTAGTCGCTCTTCCTTGCCTTGCGTTCAATCTTGATTTTCATATTGGTTTGGTTTTGGTTACATTCATTCAATAGCCAGACTGTGGCTCACGGTCGCCGCACCCTCTCCTCATACAGAGCTTCACCTCGTTGGTGGCCTTGTATACCTTGAGTTCAGTATTCTCCTCCACCTTGGCGTTGTATGCCTCGCGCTGCGTACCCAACTGGATATAGAGGGCATCAATCTTCGCATCCTTCTCCGCGATGACGCGCTCTTTCTCCTGGCACGCCTCCTGCCGCTCGTCGGCGATGGCCTTCCAGCCGTCGGCCACCTTCTGCATATTGTCGAGTTGCGCGGCCACGACATCCGTCTTGGCCTTCTTGATGATGCTGGGGAGCGTGGCGAGCGTCACCAGTGTGCCACCGCCTATCAATCCTATAAAAGTGTCAAGCCATTCCATAGCACGTTATTAAATAATATTGGAGACATATTCAGACATGGGAGCAATCGCCTCGGAAAGACTTTCATAGCACTTTCCGTAGGCATCCAGAGCCACGTCAGGCACGATGAGTGTCCTTATATCTGAGGCGGAGTATTCCGTGCCGTTGTACGGCGGCGTGACGGGCTGCATGACGAGTTCCCTAACATTCCCCTTCGCAAAGCATCCGTCACCAATCACCATGATGCCACTCGGTATGATGACCTTCTCCAGCACCAACTGTTTGAATGCCACATCGGGTATCTTGGCGTTAGGGATGATGAACGAGGGGTCGTTGAAGAGGAAGTCCACATAGACGGTGCCTGCAGGAGCGGTGATACGGTTGCCAATCTCCGCCACCTCTCCATCGATGGCCACATACTGCACGCACGACACATCACCGCTGTAGACCACGGTATCTTCCGCCAGTCCTTCGGTGAATACCAACCGCACCACGTAGTCGGAGGCGATGATATAGTTGTTTGTCACCTCGGTGGTGTTGTTTATCACCGTTGTGCCACCACCGCCAGAGCCACCGCTGCCAGAGGTGAGACCTTCCACGGTGAGGCCGACATTGGCCATGATGCGGTCGAATTCCCTCGCGTTGGGGATGGGTGCTATCTGTTTGGATTGTATAGTTCTCATATCTATAGACTTTTTGTCTTGGTGAAGGACGGCGGTATCGCTCCGCCGCCCTCCTGGTTATGGTTGGTTAGTGTGGGAAGTGCGGTTAGTAGTTCAGCGCGGACACTGCGTCGGGGTCTGCCTGGTAGGTCACGGCGATGTTGTCGTCAGTTTCCACACCGCTTTCGGAAGTGAAAGTAATCACGACCTCGCTGTTACTACCTACACTCACCCTATAGTCCTCCAAATAATTCAGAGTGATGCCATTCACGGCCACGATGAAACTGCTCCTGAAGCGTGCCGGAGCGAAGACCGGCGGAACGAACTTGGCGTGGGCGGTCAAATTGACGGAAACCGTCGAGCTACTCAAAGTGACTGCACCGTAGGCGATACCGTTGGGACCAGTTCCTGCCGTCTTGGTCTTGAAGACCAGCGTATGCAGTACGGGGTGCTTGATGGTGGGGAAGTTGCCCTTGGTGATGGTCAGAACGCCGTTGCTGTACGATGCGCCAGTGATAACATCGCCGCTGCCGCTGATGGTCACGCTCTTGACGGGAAGGTCACTCTCGGTGAATTTGAGCTTGCCGTTGCTGTCCACCTCAATCTTGGAGATGAACTTGCCGGAGGTGAGGTTGAGGACGTTGTTGGTCGCTCCGCTGATGCCCACAATGGCACCAGTGAGGTTCTGCTCCACCACAACGAAGTTGGTGAGCATGGTCTCAATGGCGGCGGCGGTGTTCAGACTGGAGGATGAGGGCAGCGTAAAGTCCTGCTTGGCGATGAGGTAGTCGTTCACCTGCACCGTGGTGGAAGTGCCGATGAGTTGACGGCCAGCGCGGAACTCCTGACCTTTCTTGACGGCAGTCTGTGCCGTGGGAAGGTCGCCCTGGAAGCCGATGTTCGGGATGTAGGTGGCCAGTTGCGCGCTGATGAGGCTGTTTACGTTAAGGTTGTTGCTGTTGTACAGTTCCGCGAGCGCACCACTCTCATTGAGGATGATGTACTGCTTGGTGGTACTCCCCGATACTACGGTCAGCACGTCACCCACGCAGGCCAACGCGCTGTTCTTGGCGAAGCCGTAGGCGGTGTCCACGCCGGTGTCCGAGGAGGAGCCGAGCGAGGTGAAGTATAGGTCGGGATGGTCGGGAAGCGCGTTGAGGCGTTTCACGGAACGGTCAAGCGGCATCTTGCCGCTGGCAGGGATGGTGGTTATCTTCTGTGCCATATCTCTTTGTCTTTTTACTGGTTAAACATCGGGTTATTTGTTGAGGAACTGGATACCCACACGCATACCTGCGGGGAGTTCGGCGGGCTGCCACACCCATACGTCATAAGCCACGGCCTCGGCACCGTTGGCACCCTCCACGGAGAAGCCGTCCTTCTTGGAGAAAGAGCCAATGACAGCGTTAAGGGAGTCGGGCTGGGTGGCGCGGAGGGTCTTCACTGCATCCTTGGGAGCGGCCACAATGACGCACACGTCACCATCCTGAACGGTGATGATATGGCTTGGAGAGTTATCGTTCTCCGCAGAGCGCAGGATCGTGGAGGCCGGAGCGGTGCTGCCAGTAAGCTTGCGGATGTTGGCGGAGGTGATTTCAGAGGTGTTGCTGCTGCCGTAGAAATACTTACGGTAGGCGGTGACTTTCTTCGAGGTCACGCTGAGCGTGGTGCCTGCGGCGATGGCCAGCGCGGTGGCGTTGTTGCCGAGCTGGGTCTTGGGAGTGGCACCGGCGGTGTAGGTGGCGTTGGCCGAGACCTGCAGGTAGTCACCATCCTCCAGCGTCTTGCCCGTGGAGGGGTCGATATTCGTTGCGGCACCCTTGTTCAGCAGTTTGCTGGAGGTCGTGCCGGAGCAGCCCGTGGCGGGGCCGAACTGGTAGGAGCCTGGGTTGAAGGTCACGGTAGGCGCAAAGACAACTTGCTCTCCCACCTCGCGGTACACATCGGCGGTGAGGCTGGCCTTATCCACCAGCGTGGTGCTTCCTGCCTTGGAGGAATACTTCGTGGACAGCGACACCGAGGGTGCGGTCACGGTCGGATTGTTGTCCTTGGTGAAGATTTCCTGGAGCAGTTCCTGGATGGTCTTCGGAGTCACCCCGTCGGCCTTGAAGCGGCTGATGGTCTTGTAGGTCTTCCCGCTGTCGAAGTCGGCAGAGGTGATGGCACCCACAGCGGAGGTCACGACAAGGTCGCTCTCCATAAGCACCTGGTCGAGGTCTACGCTCTCAATCTGTTTTCCTTTGATTTTGTTCATCGTTTTTCGGAATTTGGTTATTGATTCGGTTAATTGACGTTGTTCTAATCATTTGTTATGTCGGCCAGCACATACACCTCGTCATCCTTGGAGAGGCCGTCGATGGCGATGCCTTGGCAGATACCCTCATCCACGGCTATCTCCTCATAGTCATCCCCTCCGCCCCAGTAGCGCACACCGTTGATGAAGACCACGCTGCTGCCTGCCACGAACTTCTCGCGGCTGCGCCATTCACCACCGTCGCGGCTTTCCTCGGTGAGTACCGACTTGCCGCCAGCGGCTCCCACACGCTCGTCTACATACCGCTTGGTGGCGTAGTTGTTGAGCAGGGCGCGCACATCGCCCGACATCCGTCCTTTCCTTCCGCTTCCTATATTCAGTCCCATAGCGCGTTAGAATTTAGGGTTTCCTGCTCCCCAGTAGACATCGTACTTGTCGAGCGGTATAGCGTCGGGGGCGAGTTCCATTATGGCCGCAGTCGTCCAGTCACCCACGGCAACTGGGAGGTCACTCATCTCCTTGTCGCACATGCAGCGGCAGCGGACGAGCATATCATCGGGGTACTCCACGCCCTCCTTCGGGCGTATATAAATACTGAACGGATATTCAGTCTTGTAGCCTCTGGCGAGGCTCTCTATCCTTCCGTGGGATAGCACTCTGGTGTATTGGAAATCTGCCATATTCTATATAATATTATATGTATTACCTATTGTCGTCACGGGGTCTCTACCGGCAGTAAGTCCGGCACTCCTATCGAGGCCAGCGATGCCACGCATTGGCCTTGCCCCGTCCTTGGGTCTATGGTGCATTGCTGCAAGCCGAGTTCGTTCACCGTTACCAGGTCGGTCTTCTGATTGATGAGTTGTCTTTGAAGAAGAGTGCTGCGAAGCTTGTTGAACTCGTCCTGTATGTTCAGAAACACTTCATTGGCGGAGTAGAGTGTGGAAATCATCTCGTTGATTTTGTTCCTATCAACGACTCGCTTCCCCTCTAAATCGGCAACACGTGCAACCGACACCAGCTGAACGCCCCTTATTTCCTCGTCGCTCAATCTATAGACACGCGATGCAGGGTCAAAATGCGGAAAAATGTAGGGGCTCGGGCGCACATAACGTGGGCGAAGCCGCACCTCCTCGACAGTCTTTGAAAGATGCTTCGTCCAGTCGAACTTCAACACCACTGCATTGGAGAGAGTGAGTTCAGGGGCATGAGGATTGCCGAGGTACTGCTTAATCCCAGTAACCCTCAACACAAGACCTCTGTAGCCAAAGAGCTGCAAATCCATAACCTTTATATGTTGACCAAGATCCATAAAAGGCTCAACCTCCCCCCAATGGCGTTTCGCCCACATGCCATCCACCGTGCCCGTGAAGGTGTAAGTGTTGACTCCGTGGCGGTAGAGCCAGTCCGTCATCTCGCGCAAGGCACGGTACTCCGCCCCATAAGCGATTCCGTAGACATACTCGTCGGGCAGCTGGCAATGGAACACAACATAATGGTCGCCAACAGCAGGCACAAAGGGTTCCTTTGGCATGACCACCCCATCATGGTCGGACTGACATAGCGGTATACACCAAGCCTGCACAGCCTCATTATTGGAATTATAGACGGTCTTCTGAGATACATTGGGTTTGACACTCACGCCTTCGCCGACGGTCTGTATCTCGAACTCCCTCCCCGCAAGCATACCGTCCTGGAAAATGACGGTCATGGTCTCCCCAGAGATACCGAGATTGGTGAGATCTGGGCTGTCTATGTCGCAGATGTCATAATAGACCTCCGCTCCGTTGTTTATCTGTCCCTGCGTGAGCTGCACACCGCTGGCATTGACCTTACGTACAGCGTTCACGCCACCCACACGCATAGGGTATATCTCCGAGGCATCATAGACGGCCTCCACTGTGGTGGCACGGGGACTATAGTCGGGGTCGTAGTAGGTGTGGCGTACCCGCTGAAGGCTGCGGCCGTCGGAAGAAACAAGAAAGCACGGAGTCGGCACCATAAGAAGCATCGTGCCAATGTTGTTGCCCTTGTCATCATATAGCACCTCATAGATGGGGAGATTGGTCTCCATGTCGCGGTAGTCCTTCGCGAGGATGTAGGGCGTACCGTCGCTGGCATAGCGGATAGTAGGATTTTTACTGAAAAAGAAAGTCCCTCCATGATAGAAGCAGGCCACATTCCTAGGCAACAGCAGCGTGTTACTGCGCTCTCCGCTGTAGGTGGTGGTATTGGCATTGACGGTGGCGGTCTGGCCATAATGTTCCGGGATATTCTGTTCACCACCTTGGATATAGAGCCTGTCCACGGGAGGTATGTCGCTGTCGTTACGACGCACGATGCCACTGACAAAACCTTTGTCACGGCCATAGCGCATCTCCAACGGAGTGTCTCTATTGTATTCAACACGGTGCAGAGAGACATATTTTTTAACCACACCGTTCTCAATCCACGTATCTGCCTCATATTCGGTAGCGAAGGCATCGGCCACAGCACCCATGGCATCGATACAGTAGGCGAACTCGAAGCTCACAGTCTTCATTTCCCCTCGGTCGGCATACTTCTGTCCATCTCTACCGGTGTACGCTCCAGTTGCATCCAACACCATACCTTCGGTTTTGCAGTAATCCACAGCCCATCCACCCTCGCTGTCGGCAAGGTTGAGGCAGAAGACAATCATCTCAAGATGCTCTCTGGCGGTTGCTGTGTAGGGAAATTTCAATCTGTAGTCCACACTATTGCGCAGCATAGTGGTATGCAGCAGGAACTCATCGGTATACATCGGCATCACGTAGTCGTATTGGCGCTCGTCTTTCTTAGTGACTTCGGGAGCCTTGAACAGACGGTAACGCCTGCCTTCGAAATCGCAATAAGAACACAGAGGGAATGCAACGCTTTCCGTCAAGGTAAAGCGCAACATAAGCATATCATAGCCCATCAGTTCCGCATTACGGCAACTATCGTCGTTCACCTCTATTTCCTTGAGGACGCTTCCGTTCTGTCTGTATATCTTCACCATCGTCCGTCATGATTGTATTCCAACATTCTGAGCGCTGACATACAGGATGTCCCCTCGTCGATGAATCTCCATCATGTACTGTGCTCTCGGAATGTATGTAAACTTCGTCTGCCCTATCGGGAGCAGGTTACAAACAGCCAGTTGCTTCTCACTGACCACCAACACGCTGTCAGCTGCGGCGGAAAAGAGAATGCGGAAACATGTGTGGTCAGCCATATCCGGCACAGTTATTTTGCTCACAAATCCGCTGACACTGAAGAACGAGCCATTGACAAGGGAGTTCAACGACACTGAGCCGCCGGAAGCCGAGATAGTTGTGGTTTTGTTGTAGGGGATATAGGAGTTTTCCAGAAGATAATCCGCTATCCTCGGCAGGGAGATGCGCACAGCCTCACCCGTATTGGAGTTGCGCCCCACCATCTCGAAGTCGGTTCCTGTCTGCTGCGGCAAGTCAGCAAGGTTTACTATCTCGATGTCTGTTATCATGTCGCCTGTTGTATTGTCGTTAGCCTATTATTATCACCCTATTGGAGCTGTCCCTCAAAAGCCTTCCGTCAGGCGCAGCCAAGACCCTGACAGCCTGAACGTCCTCGGCTTGTCCGTAGGAGAGTACGCAGAGCGTAATCGAGAAGTCGCACCATATTTCGCCGCTGTCAGTGACCCGAAACACCTTGGTGCTGCTGCTCTTGTAGTAGCACGAGAAGGCCATCCCGAAAGCCGACAAGGAATGCTCCCCAGCCTCCGTCAGGGAGGAGAAGAGGGCGTTCCAATGCTGCCAGAAGATGCCAACATTGGAGGTATGAAGGTGTAGGTTGATGGTAAGGTCGCGGTTCTTGAGTCTTATGGCGCCGTTCACGTCGTAGGTGACACCGACGCTGTATCTGGAGTTGTGCTTCACCCTCTGACGGATGTCAGCCCACCGCCTGACCTGCGCCTCGCTGCCCTCGATAACACGGCACCCATACCGTGCAAAGTCTCGGTTGTCCAGACGATAGCCATCACTGGGGACAATGTTTATGGCGGAGGGTATGGCAGGCGGCACGACACACATGTCTTCGGAGAAGGTGAGCGTAAGGATGCCGTGCCTTATATAGAGGCTTATGCCGCCACAACTGGAGAGACGCAGACGGTAGGTCTTGTTGATGCGTGGAAATCGGAAGTCGTGGTAGACGCTGGCCGTCAGTGTATCATAGAAGATGTCGGCTCCCGTGATGTCGGTGAGATGGAAGTCAAGACGGATCTGCCGAGCGTCGAGGACCGGGTTCGAGAGGTCTGCCTCTAGGCCGTCATATTCTGCCCATTCCGTGGTGTCCACGGCCTTCATCGGGGGCATCTGCACGATTTGCCTGCCACTGCCGTCCTGAAGGTAGACTCCCCAGGCAACAAAGGCATCGATATCATCTATGTATAGGCGGTCTTGCATGTACTTTCTCGTTTCGGAATGCAAAAGTACAGGCAATAATCGACATATAAGTCATTTTGAATCATTGCGTTTTGGACGAAATCCGATGATTACAAAAAAAACGAACCGACACCAGATTCAGACACCCCCAAGAGTCAGAAACAAATCAGAGGGAGGCCGCTGAATCGTTGTGATTTACGGCAGATAAACGTTGGATATTATTCAAAAAAGGATGAAGGATGGAATACAACCTACTGTTCCATAACCTATAAATCACTACTCATATTACTTGAAATCACTACCGACTGCGAATATCACATTTTGCCAACGGCTTCGTCCATTTTTGAGGCAATCAGCAAAGTTTGCTCTTTATCAATAAGTTTAAGCCGTTTTGCTTTAGACTTTAAATGGTCAGATATCTTTTTCAAAGATTCCTTGTCGTTTTTCATTTCAGTTGATATCGTTCCATTTATTCCCGCGCCTTTAAGATAATATCTATCTACTAGAAAACAAGCGAATTCATCTTTTGTTGCATTAGGTAAAGAAACAATCTTCTCGGCCATATTTTGGGGATTCACCTGAGTGAATATATTCATCATGGAATAACTGCAACGACGGGTTGGCGTTGTTTGGTCAAACAAGGCTTCAATTTCGCTGACGGTCATCCCCGCTTTAAGTTGATCCCATGCTTTGACAATATACTCTTCCTCACTATCTTTTTCTTGTTTCTGCATAAGCGACGATGCCAAAGCAAAGATTTCATTCATTTCGGACGAGTCAGAGTCACGGAAATCATAACCATGGTCATCCATTGCCAATCGAGTGATATCTGTTGGATACAATTTATGGATTTGGGCGATGTTCTTTTTAGCGATGCCAACAATATACTTTCTGCTTAATTTTACCACCCCCCGTTTCTCCAACGAAAGCAGTATTCCTGCCACATGTGCCACTTCAAAAGCATATTCCAGCTCCTTTTTATAAAATCTTTCTTTTTCAGACCTCAGGAGATCCAAGAAGTCGTCATTAGAGAGTGATGTGTAACGCCACAGTTTTTCCCAGTTTGTCAAGCTTCTAGACATCAACAATCTGCTTCCTGCCACAACCCTTTCTGGTGCATAAAGGAAACCTGTCCGGACAAAAGTGAGTAGTGTGTGGACTGGAATAGAATATGTTGAATGATACAATTTGTGATATTCCAATATTGGTAAATATTTGCCTTCAATAATCCTAGCCTCCTCTGTCGCCTTTTTCAAAAAATTATAGCTCTGGAAACCCTCTATATCCTTGTTCCCGAAACGGTCTTCAATCGAGGTTATCACCAAATAGGCCACAACATTCTTTACGAAAACCGAATAGTTGGCGTTCTTCTCCACCCCGTCAGGGAGTTGCTTGAGCAGTCTTACAATATCCAACAAACAATGTTTTATGATTCTCAAATTTTCACACTTTGAAGCCACAAACAAGTCCACAATCAACTTGAGATTGTCTGTGAGGACTTTTTCTCTGGAAGAATTTATAAATGATGCCGCGATTTGAGCATAATCAACTTCTAGAGAGAATGTTTGTCCGATTAATTTTTCCTTAAAGTCCTTGTACTTAACCTTTAAATCATCTTTTTCCGTTGAGGCCTTCAGTTTTTCCTCATCACATATCAAAATCACCTTTGAATTGGAGTGTTCTACTATACTGTTTACAAAACCGAAGAACTCGTCCATAGGTATCTGCCCTCGCTCCAAATCATCAAACACCAATATCTTATTCCCCTTGATGGAAGAAGAGTCGCTTTTGAATATTTCAAGGATACCCTCTGCATCAAGCAGGGTGTTCAAGTCTTCTCCGGTGCCATCTCCATCAACATCCAGTTTTGACTTCGCAAGAATCTGTAAAGCAGTAAGTGCGACCTTCTTGGCAATTTTTACCCCTTTGGAATATAGAACAGGATTAAGCTTGGTCTTAATCTGACGGACAACATCGCTGATTGATTTCATACCATACACACTCACATAAACAGGCTTCAACTGGATGCAGTCTTCGTCATCATCTTTTTCTTTGTCCTTCTCCCACTCACTGATTATACTATCAATATAGTAAGTCTTCCCACAGCCCCATTTGCCAGTAATCATCACTGCAAATTGAGGCTTGGTCATTTTTATATACTCATTCAAATAGGCGGTAAGCAATGTATTGCCACTAATCATCTTTTCTTCCATATTATATTATGTTTTCTCCATTGTTCCCCGTTTTATTCGTAACCGGAGACAAATTCACTATGTTTTTTTGAAAGTCCTCTAACATTTTCAGAACTATTTCCTTGGATTCTTTGTTTGGGCACTTTTCAACGACAAGCCGTAATGGTTGAAACATCTGATTGACATTTTCCTTGAATTTTATTTCTTGAAGAATCGCAAAGGAACTTGAAAAGGAATTTATGAAATACAGAATCTTCGTTGACAACTTTTTCAATTCTATAACTTTACACAATGCGTCAGGAATTGAAATGGTCATCAGCTCACCGTATGTACGCACCAACCAAATTGTTTTCTTTGAACGGTAGTGGACAAAAGAGTTCCTGCGGTTCATTTGATTAAAACCATATTTTATTACAATTGTATCCGTGTCCTTTTTTAAGGATTTATATTGCTCTTTTAATGATACCGGCAAATCGTTAATTATTTGATTTACCAAGTGAAACAGGCATTTGTCCTTGCTGTCGTCAGAAAATCCGACTACTTTGTCAAGAGCTTCATATGCAGAGACGTATAGTCGCTTAAGGTTTATCCGGCTCTCCCAGAACGACACCGAGTCAGCGCATGCAACCGCAGCAGCCAAAGCATCATTCATCATAAAGAGTAATAGACCGACAGAATTCATTATTTTCGAATAACATAAAAACACTTCTGAGTCTTTTATGGTTATTCCCGTCATCTCATCCAATGCTGCCAACCTCTGGTAGCCACGGCACTTGCCCACACATTCCTCAAGTTGTCGTGTATTGTACTTATATGAAGACTTGATTACATTAACAAGATTAGGTTTGAATAGTGGTTTTTCAAATTTCCAAACCAGTTCTGTCGGTATCAACTTGGCAAAATTGGGACAAACGGCAGCAGTGTCGGTTAAGTTGTTCTGAAGATGCTCAATGGAATTAAGAAAAGAGCAAAGAAGCATATCGGAGATTTTCGACACACGTTCGATGACATAACCATATTTGTTCAGATTCTGACAAATCAAATCTTCATCTTTAATACTACAATAGGTATCAGCCACTGACACGGCATCCCAACTATAATGACTGGCAATATCACGATTGCCTTTGTTTATTACTCCTGCAGACAGACTTTTCACACCGACTCGGATTTCATCAACTTCCGTTGCATATTGAGAAAGGTCAAATAATGTAACCAATTTGTTCCAAAATGCGTTTTTCTTATCCTTGCCAAATCCGAAAAGCGCCTTGGTGGATTCGGATATCACTCGGAACGATTGAAGGAGTACCGTTCTTCGGTAAAGGGTGTCATCTCGCACTATGAGGTCTGCACGGAAAAGAGCGGACAATTCAATCTCAGCAAACGAATAAGTCAAAATCACTTCCAACAGTGCCTTAAATTTAAGCAGGTGTTCATTATCTGCCATTTGTGGATCTTTCAGCCGACTATTGCAAAGATTGTACAAGGAGACGATTGTTTCTATTGCTTGTCCATGAAGTTTTATGTGATTGCCAGTGTTGGCAATCAGATTTTTTATTGATTCTTCCGATATCTCCGTTCGTTCCTTTTCCATAACATTTGCATTAGGCACCCTCTAAATAACGTAAATAAAAGAATTATATTATATTGCCGACATTACACTTGATGTCATGTGCGTATACAAATAGAAGTTTGATATTACAAAACAACGGCAGTGAAAAAAAACCACGACGATTATATGCGTCGTGGCTTTTTTCATCAATCATTTACCAAGTTTACGGCTTTTGAGACACTTTTGGGGCCAATTTGTTTTTCTCTATGCTGTATTTGAAAAATCCAATAATTGCGACAACCAATCCTACCGCAATAACACTATATCTCACCTACACTTACAAAATTGTCAGCCAAATTGAGGTAAATCCTGTCCAAAGTAGGTAAAAAGATGCCTAGTGTCACTTCCAATCAAATACGAAAAGTGTTCATTCGTTCCAATAAACGTTCCAATAACTCATTCTGATTGTTGGCTATACTTTGTCCCTGATCACCAGTATTAGTAAATAGATTTGCCAAAATTAAGTTTATAGAATTCGTTATCATTGATAATTGACGGTTCTTATATCTTCCAACAGGCAGTTGACGACATACATTGTATGCTGATAAAAGTTGCAATAAGACATTCCGTAAGTGTGTAATATCAATATTGCGTTCAGTCGAAAAATATTCTCTAGTTTTAATATATAATTCATCAAGCAACATATTAATGTAAATAGTCCTATCATTTAAATTAATAAACCTAATATTTTCGATAACAGAAATCAACGTGTTTGACAACTGATATATCTCACTATTTTTAATATTATTATCTATAGTATCCTTTATATTATCTATTCTTTTATCGATTTTATCTTGTTGTTCATTGATTTTTTCTAATTCAGAATCTAATTTTTGTTCATTCCTCCATTGAAGAAGGGCTGGAATTAGTGCCCCAATGATTGCAAGAATTGCTATCCAAAATGCGAGCCACGCATTCTGTTTTTCAATTACATTGTTTGTTTCCTGTCTGAGGTTATTCAAACCTTGAGAAAGATTCTCTTCACGATAATTGTTCCACTTATTTACTACAGAAATCAACGTGTCTATTTTTTCAATTACTATCGGATCCACTTTACCTAAGGAGTCCTTGACTTGAAGGTCGATAGATAACTTATCAATACAGCACTCAGGCAGTTTTGAATCGTTGGTTGTGTTTTTGTGGCACATCACTAGCACACACATTAATAACAGAAACACATACAATACACCCACCATCCCCCATATTATCAAACTCTCCTTATTCTTAAGGAGAGTTAAAATTTTATTACAACAATTTTTACTCATATGTCTAAAGAATCGGTCAATTTTGTATACTCTATTTGTTCTTTTTGCGTCCCATCTGGATTAACAGGAACTTTCACTATATCTTCATCCCCAGCATCTTGGTAATCATACAGCAACAAACGGTCAACATTCGGTGTAACATCTCTAATTCCTCTATAAGCTGCTTCAATGGCAACTTCATCGTGACTGAAGAATATCACTTGGAGCTTTTGGTCTTCTTTTGAAAACAGCTCATCATGCTTAATAAAGAGTGTCCGGAAATAATCTCTCACCATATTTCTGTGCGAAAAATCACTGGAATAAAAGATGTCATCAATAACAATGGGAAAATTCAAATTATAGAATTTCTTTATTGTAAAAGCGATTACAAACTTCAATGTCATACAATAAAGTTTGTATCGGAATGTATTGAGGTACTCCTTAGGTTGGAATACTGCAGAAGAATTGACTGTTTTTAGTCTAATCTGCATATTAAATTGACCCGAATTTTCATCAAAATCGAAATTAAGCTCTTCGTCATACATCAAAAATAAATCAGCCATCTCCTTTACAAAGTCCTTAAAAGTGTCTGTGATTTTATTAATTGTCCCATAGATTACAAATTTAAAGCTTTTAAAAAATTCATCATAGACAACCTTGTTTGTATTATACCTAACATATTTTTCCAATTCCAATTTCGCTTTTTCTTTTGAATCTATATCTTCTTGATTATTTTTCAATATCGTATCATAATAAGACCTTAATATACCATAATTGGGCAAAACATTCTCATTCTCATTATTATTATATATTTCTTGAATAAAATCTCTCAGACATTCTCTTTCAAGATTGAAATAAAATATTCTTTCTTCTACAGATTGTGTCCAAGAATCGATTTCAATTGGATCATAATCATTTATTTTTGCTTGGAGAATCCCTTCTAAATCAGAATATTCTTTTGCAAATTCATCTCCTTTTAAAATACAAACTATCTTTTTTTCTTTTTTCAAGCTATTCTTGTTCAGCGGTTTTTCCTTATCAGACAAATCCTTCTGTTTCTTTTGGTGGACAAACCTCTTTGATAATTCGGATAGCATTTCTTTCGCATTTTCTTTCCAATTTGTTTTTCGTTGCAATTCTGATAGAATATCTAAAAAAGGATTCTTGAACTTTTGATAAACCTCAATTTTTCTATTCAAATCTGCCAATTGATTGTTTATCGTGTTTATATCACCCAAATCTTCATGATGAGATATTACGTCATTAATCTCGCCATCCAATTGTTTAATAATGCTTGTCGCAAGGCCATAGCCCATCTGTTCGTATATATAACCAGTAAGTTTATTCTCAAGAAGATTATCAACATCATATTCCGAACAGAAAAAAGGATAAAGAGACAAGTGACCAAGATCGCTATGAAATTGTTCATTGGGTCCAAAACTGAAATTATTAGATTTGGTTGTCACATTAATTAATACTTCGTCAATGTGTCCCTTCGCATATGGTACAAAATCTTTAATCTCATTTTTTTCAAGTCGCTGTTTTTTTGCAGCAGATATTTGTTCTGTAAAAAGGTATTCTAACGCACTGAATACCGAAGTCTTGCCAGTACCATTACCTCCATAAATAAGCACACTAGGAGGGCCAGAGGACTCTTCCTGTTTTGAACCAAAAGGAACGCCATAGAATTTTTCGAATGGGAACTTTCGGAATCCTTTCAGGTAAAGATGGAGGAAACGGTAATCTTGATTTCTCCAAATCCTATTATTGTCAAGTTCTCCAAGGGTCTCATTCGTATCAAATGGCAAGTCTAACAACTTCCACTCTTTCAGTTTTTCATCCTTCTTTGCATTTTTCAATTTGTTGAATAGTGCTATTGCAAACGGATTGCTCGTTGTTTTCGCAACTTTATGGAGGAAGAAAAGAGCAGTATCTTTCATGCTATCTTATCTTGTAATATTTTTTTCAATGCTTCAACCACTTTTTCTCGATTTTCGGGTTTTATGCGATCAGCATCGTCCATCTTTACGAACTCCATCACCACTTTTTTTTCATTGTCTTCACCCTCAATAAAACCAAGATAATAATCAACTTTTTGTTCAATGGTTTCTCTATCTGCCATGGTAGATGAGAAAAGTTGATTGTACATTCCCTTAATAACTACTGCTGTACGTGTTTTATTTTTGAAATCCATATAGTATTCAGAATCCTCTTTCTGAAGGAATTTACGGATTTCTCTTCTATTCTCATTTTCCAGATCATCATTAGTAATATTAGTTGACTTAATGGTTTCTTGAATTATTCTATTCAATTTTTCACTCAGATCATTTGTATAATCAGATACCATATCCTCTGAATTATCAACAGAAATAGCATCATTCATTTTCTTGATGAAATCATTTCGCCAATTGAACAATTCTTCAGTATAACCTTTCATCTCACCCTTTACCTTTGGAAAGAAATTGTTCATAATATAATGTTGCTGGTTTGTCTTTTTATAATAATAGTAAGTGTCCACATAATCTAATAATGCTAATTCCTGTTTCAATTCCAATGGTGTAATCATCCGACCATCCTCAATTGTCGACAGCCAAACAATGCCTGATGGATCCTGTAAAACCTTCAAGGAATTTTGGCTTATTAGGAAATCCAAAAACTTTTTGCATGGTTCCCTATCCTCATCATCTTTCCCCTTCACACTATCGACCTCGTCCACATCCTTGTTTCCATATTCATTAACATCCTTATAATACAGACAAAAAGCCGACCCTTCTTGTCCTTTTTTGAAGAAATCCCATTTATAAGTGTGCTTAATAACCCCACAGGGATCTTCCCATGCTAACGTCAACAAATCTTCCACCATGCTACGTTCAACATATTCCCCTTTTTCTTTCTGACGTATTCCCCATATAATAAACTCACAAATTCTACGCATTTTGGTAAAAGAGTTCTCATTCTCTCCGGCACGGAACATTCTGACCCAATATGCACTCCCATCAATCAACAGACGTTCATAATATGGTTTCACCGTTGCCTCATCAATATTCTTGTCCATCCAGACATGAATATTATACCACAAATCCTTCTCACCCAAAGGGAAAGAGAGAATATCTTTAAGTGCAGTATATGTTATCCCAAAACGAAGCCGATTGGTTCTTCTTAAGGCATCATCTTTCAATTTCCCGTCGTTTATAACCACAAGCATGTTCGAAAATATAACTGACAATGCTTCTTTAGCCATGCTACATTTCAACAATCCTTCACGTGTTCGGCTCCAATAATCAGCCCTATATTCTTCTGAAACCTGTTCTTGGCTGGCCAAGACAGCTGAATTCAAGCCATAGAATCTTTCTACTTTACTCTTATAGCCTTGATAATAATTATTTAAAGATGCAGTTAACGATTCTACTAATTGAGGCGGCAACAATTGTCGAGTGTCTTTTTCGAAAAATTTGGCCGTATTTAATACGTCATCGCCAAAGACTTCAGATATCGTTTTATTAAGAGCCTCCTTTTGTCTAAGCATATAGAGATAGGATGCTAAGTAGTTGGCCCAAATAACCAAACTTCGGCAACATTGCATTTCATACGAATTCTTTATTCTTCTAGTAATTAAATCTTCGCCTTCTTCATCGGGCCACTCCTTCATTTCATAGTTACGAACCTTTTCCCACATTTCTTGAATATGGCTGTCTGAAAACAATGGTTTCTCACTATTGAGCATATCTTCAGACAGAATTCCTGGGGCATAGGCCACTACTATAACATCCATATCGGAGATAAAAAATCTCAGTTTGCTAAAATCTTTGTTCCAGTGATCGTATAGAGAGTTCTCTTTGGGGAGAACATTATAGTTTGTGACGTCTTCCCATTCACCATTGTCCCCTTTTTTTATCTGATGAGTTATCGGATAAACATAAGCATCTTTTTCAAAAAAGTAATGTAATTTATCTCCCAATTTTTCTTTCAACGAATATCCTTTTGCAATTTCAAATCGCAAAATGGGGAACTCCATGTCGATTGGTTGACGTAGATTGATGATTCGTTTGGCATTCTGCGTAGTAAAAAAAGTAAAATTCTTTTCCTTTATGTCGTTGTATGGTTCCTTGACAGCATCGTCATCGCTTCTTCCAGAAAGCATCTCTGCGTACGGTAAATCCCCGACCATTTCACTTCGCGCAACTGATACCACATAAGGTTTTACGGCTGTTAACTTGTAAATATAACTTGATATTTGACTGATAGTAGACCCGTAATATATGGCATCGTCCACAATCACGATACGATGCTTTTCTTTGTCAAATTCTTTCAAGAAATAGGGGAGTACATGCTCAGTTATGAATGGATAGTTTTCGAGGAAAGCGGCATCTTCTGGATATGCCTTGCATAACACATTAATAATGGTGGACATTTTACGCGACAATGCCACAAGCACGACCGTCTTGCCTTCGTTTTGGATTTCATCAAATAACCCTTTCAGGGTGTTAATCCACTTTTTATCAAGTTTCAAATAATCGGTTACAGAATTCAAATCTGCCATAATCATTGAGGTGACATTTTATCAGCCGCACCTCACAGCTTTATCTTTTTACAATCTTCTTGTTCGAATGCTCTCCCATGCAATTGAGCGACTTAATCTTTTCGTTTTATCTTAATGCTTTTTCTGCAAAAAATAAAAAAAATTAACCCATTGATGGTGATGGCGCATCCACAATAACACAATCCTATACGCCAAAAACATTAAATATTTTTGGCGTTAATACCAGCACAAGGCATCTCTGACTTACTGATATCCAATCTATTATTATCCCATTATATATATATTTTTTTTATATTTTAAATGCAAAAATACGCATTTTTTTCGTAATACCAAACACATTCAATATTTTTTTTTGAACATCGCTGTTAATTATCCCTGATAGGAAAAAAATCTCTTGACACGAATGACAAATTGTATGATTCATCGGTAGTGGCCGAATTCGGCAGTTTCTCGAACATGGATTCAACGATTATCGAACAAAAATGTATTTGTCCTTGAAACCAGACTCCTCTGACGCACTGCTCGCACAGATAATTCGGTTTGCAGAAAACACGGATATTATTAAAAAAAAGTGCACGAATGGGGCTCTCAGAATACGCAGGAAGGTGTGATTACTGCTCTTTGTGGTGGGCGCCGGAGTAGTCGGCTTGATTATCGTCTGCCATTGGGGGATTTTTTCAATGCCCATTGGCATGTCGACAAATCCCTTAATCAGCGAAACAATGCACTCATCAATCTTCCATTCGTGCTCGTAGTAATAGTATTCATATCCACCGTGGAGCGTATTGTCTGACGGCATCTGTTTCTGTATTCGATGTTAGGTTTATGGAAAAGAGGAATTTCATTAGATGGCGGTGAGGGTGGGGAGTTTGCGGAGGGCTTTGGTTTTGGTTTTGTTGAGGAGGTCGGCGTATATTTTTGTCGTGGCGATGTCGGAGTGGCACATGAGCTGCTGGACAGTGTAGATGGGAACATCCTTCGTCAGCAACAGCACGCAGAAGGTGTGGCGGGCACTGTGGAAGGAGACGGGTTTCTTTATCCTGGCCTCTTTGCACCAACGCTTCAACACCACGTTGACCTTCTGGTTGGTCTCTTCCCTGAAGACATACTCGCCGCTGCGTTTCTGGCTGCGCAGCAGGGCTTCCGCTTCGGCGCACAACGGCAATCGCTCATAGGTGTCGGTCTTCTGCTGATGGAACTCCAGCTGAAGGTGCTTGCCGCTGCGCTTCACATCCTTCCACCGCAGCCCCTGCACGTCGCTGTAGCGCAGTCCTGTCATGCAAGAAAAGAGGAACATCTTTTGGATGTTGTTGTACCCGTCGGAAAGCCTGTGGCTGGTCAGTTTCTTCAATTCCGATTCTGTCAGAAAGCTCTTCTTCTCCTGTTCCCGTTTGGGGCGTTTCACCCGTTGCAGGATGCGATCGTCGAAGAGTCCGTTCTTGTAGGCATCGTGGAGGACGCAGGCCAGTTTCTGGAAGTATAGGCGCACGCTGCCGGGCTTCATCCCTTGGGATTGGAGGTGGAGTATAAAACCTTGCAGGTAGTTTGTCGTCACATTGTCCATTGTACTGTCGCCATAATCTGTCAGGTGCCTGCATACATGCATGTACGACTCCTTGGTTTTGGGTTTGATATTGGCGGACGCAGCATAGGCTTTA
>OCTX011679477.1_pt1 | contig 26994 bp, 27 predicted proteins | sample 1539691 | NCBI WGS metagenome assembly OCTX01 (sample SAMN02144231, study PRJEB22623) | gut metagenome | biome: sheep rumen | host: Ovis aries | place: New Zealand
CCACTCAAGATACTTCTGATAACTCACTCCCGACATGCGGCAGAACTCCTGCAAGGATCTGCCATCGGAACATAACTCATAGAGGTCATGAACCTGCTGGTAATTTGGATTTCTTACTGACATAACTTTGTGACTTTTGTTTTTTGCCACAAAGGTAGACATTTATATTGGTTTCCCGACGCGGGAAATAGAACGTTTACCAGTAGAAATCCGTCATGTGATATTCGTCCAACACGCATTTCAACCAATCCCAGTCTATCTCATCAGTATGTTTCTCTGCAAAGAACGCCCAATCTAGCACTTGTCTCAGATTTATACCAGTTGAGGCAAAATGATTCAATGCATGACGCACAAGGAACAGAGCATGAAGATTAGGCGATGGCAAATAAACTTTCTCGCCATTTAGAACTACATAATGACTATCATCTTGCCCTAGTTTTTTAAAAACCAGCTCTAAACCTCGATGTGAATAATGTCGATGGGTATTGATAAAGTCATAGTGGTTCTCCACTGTGAACTCACCCCAGTTGAATACTGTATGGTGATGATGAGAACCATCCACTTCTATACCTTTCTCTTTTGATATTATGGCATCTGCTTCTTTCTGCTTCCCAAACTGCCAAATGTCAATATCTCCGCAAGGCCGGTGGCTGGGCTTTGGCCAATCAAGGCTACATGCATAGCCTTTCAGTACCATCATCTTATAGCCACAATAGTTATAGAAACCAGTTAGTTTGGCTATAGCATTACTATACTGATCATACGTATATTCATAGTTTTGTAGTACTTCACCTATCCATTCAAGCAATACCTCTTGCGGTGGCCTTGATGTTACTGGAAGCTTTTCAATCCCATCTAAAACAACTGCATAAAGCCCCTGTACTTCTGCAAGGTTTCTAATAAACCGCCAATCCTTTACTGATATAGATTTTTCTGCCTGATGACCTATACCAATTCGTACTAGCGTCAAAAAAGAGGATATTGCTTCTGTATTCACTTTTTATTGATACTTTTATCTGAAATCAAATCTTTATGATCTCCAAATACAATTCATTATGCTCCAGTTCCTTCACTACCTTCACATTACTTGCAGACAATGCCGATTTATAGGATGCCACATTATCCTTTGATACAGTTTCAAAAAGCCTCAAACCAATACCGAAACCAACTTCATTCAAGATCTTGTTCATTGCTGTACCCAGGCCTTTTCCGCGATAGTTAATATCTACCATTCTGCCACGGAACCCCTGGCCATGAAAGAAACAACGATTGAAACAATATCCAGCAATAGCACCATTTGATTTATCTCTCAGCACAAAACCAAGAAAGGCTTTGTTTCTTTGCAACAACTTTATGCTTTTAGCATCAAACCCGTGAGGGCGAAAATAAGTATAAGCCTCTTCGGGCTGATGCTCATAGAAAGCAACCAGTTCGTTTGTTGGAATACTATTGATAGGAACAATATCATACCCATCAGGTATAGTTGTGAAAGAAAAAGCCTTCAGTTTCTTCTCATACCTCATGTAGAATATCACTCCATTTATCCACTCGATGATATTCCACAGCCAGCTAAGTTTATCTCTTAATATATGTGCTATTTTGTATAACATTTTACCATTTCAATTTGTAATTGCTTCTATTTCCTCAAGATAAGCATTTACAACAATCTGGCGATCAAACTCACGTTCAACCTTTCTCCTTGCAGATTCGCCCATTGCTTTCTTATTCTCATAGGGAAGATTAATAAATTTCTCAACCTTCTCAATACAATCCTGCTTGTCTTGCTGCTTTACAATATAGCCATTCACTCCATCATCAACAATTTCTCTACAACCTGGTCGGTCAGTAGTAATGATAGGCCGTCCCGTAGCACAAGCTTCAAGTAATACATTACTCATACCTTCTGGATAGAATGTCGGATGTACCAAGCAGCTTGCTTGCGCCAAGAATGGTCTTACATCAGATTGTTGACCATGGAAATAGACAATTCCCCTCTCGTGAAGATTTTTTATTCTACTTTCATAATCCCCCTCACAGAAACCTACTATATTAAATTCTGTATTTGGATATTTTGGCTTTAATGTCTCAGCTGCAGCCAGATACTCGTCTATCCCCTTCTCGCGTCTGATTCGTGAAATAAAAAGGAATCGAGTCGGTTCAGACTCTTCAGGATAAAATTTTGCAGCATGATAATCTAAATTAACACCAGATCCAGGTATCAAGTGAGTTTTCTCCCCTACCATTTTATTATCAAGACAAAACTTTCTGTTAGCATCATTCTGAAAGAATGTAACAGTCGTTTTCCTCATTCCTATTTTATATAGGAGCATCGTAACCTTCTGCATAAAGCCAGGATTCTCAACAGCAGCTCCCAAACCTGTTACGTTAGCCAATTGTGGCACTTTGCAAATTGCACATGCCATGCCTCCGTATATATTAGGTTTTATTGTATAGGAGAGTACTGCAGAAGGGCGAATTCTCCTTATCAATCTGCAATATGTTAGCATCAACCTGAAATCAGAAATAGGATTTGTGCCCTTTCTATTAAATTTTGTTTCTATAATTGAACATCCTTGTTTCTTAAACCATTCTGCCTTTTCTCTTTCGCTATTGTCTGCGATAGGGCATGATATAAAGACTCTATAACCCTCATTAAGTAAAGCTTGTATCACTTCCTTTCGAAAAGAATATAAGCCCATATAGAAATTTGTAAGTACTAAGATATTTCTGTTCATAATAAAAGGTTCATTGCCCAGCTGCATTTATATAATCAATTAAACCGTCAAGGTCTTTGTCTTGCTTAGATTTAATAGTATTGAACTGACTTCTAGAGCGGTCAGAATACAACTTATGTAAATTTGTATCAACTATTTGTATAATTCGATTAGCTATTTCATCCACATCGAATGGATTAAAAAACATACTCGCACCGCCACAAACTTCTGCAATACTCGTAAATGAAGATGACAAAACTGGTACACCATAATGCATCGCTTCCAAAGGAGGATAGCCAAAACCTTCATTTAAAGATGGATATACCAAAGCATATGCATCGTGATACAGCTGGTCAAGTTCTTTCTCTGACACATAACCTAAAAAAGTAAAACAAGACGGATTTTTAATCTTATAACGGTAGTTGGACGCATCACTTGCACCTGTCACGTAGACCTTATATCCTTTAAGCAGATGATTCGAGAACAACATATCAAAAGCCATTATAGCTCGAAGATTATTCTTCTCTAATCTATTGCCACTCACCATCATAAAATACCGTTCTTCAAATTTTTTGTCTGAAGTATTGAATTCAGAAGTAGAAGGACTATAAAAAACTGGTATTTCCATATTAGCACACTCAGGGAAATACACTTTAATAGAATGAGCTGTATGATTACTTACCGTAATAATCTGATAATTCTTCTTCCCCCAAAGCTTTAACATTTTTTCTTTTAACCGATTGCGCAATATGTTCGGAAAATATTTCTTGAGAAAATAAAAAGCGATTTCAGCTTTCCTGATATTTTTATATTTAAAACAATACTTATCAGCTGGTAGCTCTAATCTTCTCAACCCATGAGTTGTTCCTATTATTTTGATGTTTTCTATATGCTCTAATGCTGCAGATGGCAAAGCAGAGAATAAAACTTTTGAACCTGACATTTTAATAATTTCCGCAAGAGTAGAATTCCTAATATCATATACCCTTGCGCCATTACTTTCAACCAAATTCAAAATATATGGATCAATATATCTGGTGCTATCGTAATAACAACAAAAATCAATCTCCCGATCTACCATTCGATGAAGAATAATTTCAGCATATTTACCCCCTCCAGACTTGAGTGTGTCCTTTGTTAAAGGTTGAACTGCAGTCAAATCAAATAATATCATATTTCCCTACAAAAGTTACAATTCAAGTTATTTCTCCGTTTTTGATAGAATATCATTTATTATTGATTTAATATCAACAGAATTATAGTAATAATAAGAACCATTTGAATAATGTTCAAAATCATCAAAAACTCTCTTGACACTATCTGCAATAGCCACTGCGGTCATTGGTTGTGGAATAGAAATACCACATTCGTACTTTTCAAAAATAAAGTGTAAACCTGGAATATCATTACACAACATTGGGATTTTGTATTGAGAATATTCAAATATTTTATTCGGTGCACAATATATCGGATTAATTACATCTGCAAAATTTGTGCTTCGCGCGAAATAAGTCATAACCCCAATAGAACTTAGTTGAGTCACCAAAAGATGATATGGTGGTTTGATAAATGGTATAAAAAGAATTCTATCTGATTGATACTTTGCTTTTAATTTTTCGTAATAATCTGATCCTTTACCCATTGCAATAAACATAATATCTTTGGGCAGCAAATCCATTGCTTGACAAAATTCTTCTAGTCTGCGCTCATTTGAATTAAACAATCCCTGATAGAGTATAACCTTCCTACCATTTATACGTTTTTTTAAACTATCAACCGTTTCTTCTATTTCTGTAGGAACATTTTTATCCCATCCTTCATAATTATATGGCTTGTTTGGAAGTACAAAAGGACTATTCTTTAATCCATACATGGCCATACTAATTTGGGCTCTATTATACTCACAATGTACGACAGCATTTGCAGCTCGCATGGTTTTTCCTAAATCATACTTTGGAAATATGAGTTTATATTTGACGTTTAATACCGGCTTAATGAATTCATAAAACATTAAAACAGTATTATATTTTTCCACCAACTTACTCAACGCACAGATTGTATCCCCACCAAACAACCATACTTGCTCATTCAACTGTACATTATCTCTTAAATAGTTTGTGGCTTGTTTTTTAAATTTAAGTATAGATTTTAATTTATCCAACAGACCTCCTTTAGTTGCATATGGAACTGTTTCTAAAAATGTCACCCCTCTCTTTTCAAAATTTTCCTTTTGTAAATTATCGGAATAATAGCCAATATAATAAGGGGAATAATTTAGGTCCAATAATACATTTAATAAAGATATTGTAGGAGGGTATGATGCTAAATCAGGCTCCATTACTATGAATACTCTTTTTTTCATAAAATCTAACTATTTACCTGTTTATTAAATAGAATAAATATATAACACTTTAATATCGCAAGCAATGAGTCCTTTTTTACTTTGCCTGCATGGGATGTTGCCGATATTTTGAAATAGTGTATGGCCTTTTTATAATCACAAATGCTATAGTAATATCCGGCTTTTCTCCTCATATATTGTTTTAAGACATCACGTTTGTCTTCTGCATTTTTAATAAAAGGAAGATACTTTGCAAAGACTTTTCTATCTCTGTTTATCCTTAACCTACTATGAGACACCCCTGTTTCCATATCATAGAAGGCCAAACATAAGTTTATTTTTTTTACTGTAATTCCCTTCATCAATAATTGAAGGAAGAAATCATAATCTTCGACTGCAAAAAGTTCTTTGTCTTCAGAAAATCGGGTATTACCTATAGCCTCCGCTTTAACGCATGTGCATGAAGGACTGAAAGGATCACTTCTCTTTAAAACATATTCTATAGTTGGCTCTTTTACTTCATAAAAATGACTCCCGACTTTTTGAAAAGGTCTCGTTCTCTTTAGATTACTTGTATAATCATGATATACCAAATCATATGACTTCATATATGGAAGAATTGTTTCAAGTTTATTAGAGAACCAATAATCATCCGAATCCAAGAAACAAATATATTTACCACTAGCCATATCTAAAGCCTTGTTTCTTGACACTGCTATTACCCCATAATTATGATTCTTTATATATTTAATCCTATCATCATGATATGCCATTACAATCTCTTCAGTATTATCCTCTGAGTAGTTATCAACAATGATTGCCTCCCAATTTTGATAGGACTGAGCTAAAATGCTGTCCAAACACCTTTTAAGCAATTTTGCACGATTAAAAGTTGGGATAACTATAGAAAAAATGATGTCTTGATTACTCATAATTGCAAATAATAAGCGCCATCATTGGTCGCAGAAATAAAATAATAATTGAAACAAATTATCAAAGATAGAAATGCTATTTTTTTACTTAAGCTATACGTAAAAATAGAAGATAAGTAAATACATTGGAATACCGTAAAAATCATTGCGAACCGATATGTTGCCAAATTTCCATGATATAATGAAGCAAATACCAGCAAAGACATCAAGAAATAATTATCATTAAAATCAGTCTTGCTTCCTTCCTTATACTTTAAAAAGATTGTTAATAGTAAAACACCATTAAACACATGATATAGCACTCCAATTATGGATTTATCCATGATATCAAAATTTCCACCTTTTCCATAAATACTTGAATATGACATATTCATATCACCAAGAAAATTCATTAGAAAGGGAGTAATTGGAAATATCATAAAAACGACATAAAGGGTACCCACTATCAGAGCAGCATATCTTTTATTAAAATGGATCTTCCTTAGGAAATAAGCAAAAGCAACGATTATTACAGTGTTATGTATTAATGCGGCAACCAACACCCAGATGAAGAATAAGTATTTTTTTTTAGTTTCCTCATTCATAAATGATAAACCGTATAATGCAATACTCATAGCGGCAATTTGCCTTGCAATATTAAATGACAAATAATAATAACCGAGATACACATAAAACAATACTACCAATGAATACCCGACTTTAAACCTTCTTGCGCTTAAGAACAAGAATGCGAATGTTATTATTGATAGAAAATAAATAATATAATGAGGATTTAAATTGTTACTATAAATACAATAATTTACAAAATTATACAGCAATTCCACCCTTGAATCATCTGCAACCCCTCCATATTTAAACACCTGATATGGAGTACTAGCTGCATATATATAGTGAAGTGTATCTGTCCCAACATTATCTCCTCTAAACATAGAAAAAAATAGCAGGATAATGAATAAGAAAATCCCTATTCGTTTATTCTCCCTTCCACTAAGGGCTATGATTAGGATGATAATTGGAAATATATAATAGAAAGCCATAACTTATTTGTTACTCTTTATATAATCCTCTAGACTCATTAAATGGGTATCCTTCTCCGAGATAATCAGGTTCTCTTCGCCACCAATCAAGTCCATAGGCCACTCAATAGCAAGGTCAGGATCATTATACATGATACCACTATCACCTTCGCCATAGAACACCTCGCCACACTTGTAGCTAACAACAGAATCCTCAATCACCAGATAACCATGTCCAAAATACTGAGGAATATAAAGTTCCACCTGATTATCACCAGTCAAATGGAATCCTCGCCACTGTCCGAAGGTAGGCGAATCTGGACGCAAGTCAGCAATCACATCATACACATGACCGCTGATGCAACGAACCAGCTTTGCTTGCTGCTTTACCAGTTGGAAGTGCATAGCACGAATAACACCACGTTTAGAGATAGTATAGAACACCTCCTTCAACTCATGCTCAATGCCATTGGCTTTGAACATATCAATATTGTAGTCCTTTACGAACCCACCTCGTTCATCCGTTGCATAGAACGGCTGAATCTTATATGCTCCTTTGAGGTCTAACTCCTCAAAATTGAATTTCGTTATCATTATTCTTGCGTTTTTAACCAGTTAATCGTTTTCTTAATTCCTTCCTCAAACGGAGTGCTTACATAGTCGCCAATAGCTTCTTTCAGAGGTTCAGTATCAAACATCGAAAAGTCATACTTGATGCCGTCATCAGGACGGATTCCAATACCCACCTTATCCTGCATACCAGCCAACTCGCCAATCTTCAAGAGATACTCTTTCAGAATACGAGGAGAACCAGAACCAATATAATAACAAGCTTGTTCGGTTTCAGAAACACCTAAGCGATAGACAGCTTCCAACAAGTCATCTACATAGATAAAATCATACGGCTGAGCAGCAGGTCCAAAGGTGGCTTCGTTGCCTTTCAACAACTCACCAAGCGTATAGCTCACCAAGTTGCCTGTCTTATTTCCAACACCATAGATATTAGAGAATTGCATCCAGACGAACTGCAAACCAATGTTCTTACAATAATCTTCCAGCATCAAGTGAGCACAATGTTTGGCAACACCATACATCATACCGCCACTGGTCTGAGTCAGATTGGAAAGGCTATGTACAGCTTGTTCTGCAACTGTACCGGCACAAAGCAGTTTCTTTACACCAACAGCTTTGCAAAGTTGAGCACAATTGATACCTAACTGGATATTGTTAAGTTGAACAGAAGGGTCTGCCTTACTGGGGCCATTCACTCCAGCCCAAGCAAGATGATACATGGCATCATACTCGCCAGCAGGAATCAGGCTCTTCAATTTCTCCACATCATCCAAACCCACTTCCAGTTTTACCACTTGGTCACAATCTGGGATTCTGGGAGCAGCAAAAGATATATCGATGGCCACCACCTGCACTCCATTCTTCAGGAGATTGTTGACCAGCGTACTGCCAATAAATCCGTTGGCACCTGTTACTATTACGTTCTTCATCATTTCACACCACTTAAGAATTCGTCAATCTGCTTATCCATGCAGGCACGAACATCGCCACCTGCCAACCAGCACTTACTCCATTCCACAATCTTATCCATCGCTTCATCCAGATTCCAACGAGGTGTCCAACCAAAGGTGGATTTCAGTTTGGAGCAATCCAGTTTCAAGAAGTTGGCCTCATGAGGGCCACCATCATACTTGTTAATCCACTTCAACCCATCGCCCCACTTTGAAACAAAGAGGTCAACTAAAGCACCTGTCTGGAAACAGTCCACATCATCTGGACCTACATTGTAGTAATCTGCATACTTTCTATCCTCATACTGCTTGGCAGCAATCATCAGATAAGCATAAAGCGGTTCCAATACATGCTGATAAGGGCGTGTGGAATAAGGGTTGCGTACAACTATATCCTCACCCTTCTGAGCAGCACGTACACTATCAGGGATGATACGATCGTTGGCAAAGTCGCCACCGCCAATCACATTACCGGCACGAGCTGTAGAGATAGGAACAATGGCTTTACCATCCTTATCTGTGAAGAAACTACGTTTGTAGCTGTGGGTTACCAACTCCGAGCAAGACTTGGAATTGCTATAAGGATCATAGCCGTCCAATTCCTCGTTCTCACGATAGCCCCATTCCCATTCCTTATTCAGATACACCTTATCGGTGGTAACATTCAGGAACGATTTCACGCAATTGCTATTACGCACACACTCCAAGATGTTAACCGTTCCCATCACATTGGTTTCATAGGTGTATGCAGGATCTTTGTAGCTGTCGCGCACAATAGGCTGAGCAGCCAGATGCAGCACAATCTCAGGCTGTGCCTCATCAAAGGCTTTCTTCAGAGCCTCATAATCACGAATATCACCAATCACAGAATGGATATCCTTCTCCAACTCTGCAATCTCAAACAATGACGGATTCGTATTTGGTGCCAGGGAATAGCCTGTGACTTTTGCACCAGCATTTGCCAGCATTTTGCACATCCAACTACCCTTGAAGCCTGTGTGTCCTGTTACGAACACACGCTTTCCACGATAGAAATCTTCCAGTAATGTTGCCATATCGTTTTTTACTTGTTTATCTTATCAATAGGTACTTCTCTCTCCCACTTCTTCCAAGGAGCTGTGCCGTTTTCTAAAAGGTCTTCAAGCAACTTCTTCTCACGGATATTATCCATACACTGCCAGAAACCCTCATGAATGTATGACATCAACTCGCCTTCCTTAGCCAGACGTTCCAGTGGTTCACGCTCAAAAGGCTGTGAGTCACCATCGATGTAATCAAACACAGAAGGCTCCAGTACCATATAACCAGCATTGATAGGTGCGCCATCCATAGAGTTCTTTTCACGGAAGGCACGTACATTCATGTCCTTGGTAATGTCCAGCACGCCCTTATCCTGCTTCATCTTGACTGCAGTAAGGGTTGCTTTCTTCCCGTGTCTCTTATGGAACTCAAGAAGTTTATTGATGTCCACATCACACACACCATCACCATAGGTCATGAAGAAAGGCTCATTGCCCACATACTCTTGCACACGTTTGATACGGCCACCTGTCATGGTGTTATAACCTGTATCAACCACTGTCACCTTCCACGGTTCCAGTTTGCTATGGTGTACAGTCATTTCATTCTTCCCTTCACGGAAGTCGAAGCTGACATCAGAGTTATGCAGGAAATAGTTGGCGAACCACTCCTTAATATATTCCTGCTTATAGCCCGCACAAATGATGAACTCATTGTGACCATAGTAAGAATACTCTTTCATGATATGCCACAAGATTGGCATACCACCAATTTCTATCATCGGTTTGGGTTTAAAAACGGACTCCTCTGAAATACGGGAGCCAAAACCACCGGCTAAAAGTACTACTTTCATATTATTGTTCTTTTTCTATTTGTGACAATCTAACATATGCATCTATTAAAGAACCCTTTGTACAATTTACTATTTGGGCGCCAAGATAATCGGCATAACCGCGAATACGCTCATGCTCTTTAAAAGTCAAGTATTTATCCATGAGCCATTCACACATGGAAAAATAACTACCATCAAAACGACGTAATATTCTATATTCATTCCCATAATAATGGTTCTCTACCAAGCAGACATGATTTTCCTCGTCAACGGCCATATTGTTGAAAAAAGTATGGTCTACACCATATAAACGGATATCTTTGCATCCCATATTCAACAGTAGATATTCTATCATCAAAGTAACATTAACGAAACTTGGGACTGCCTTACCTTGCTTATAATATTTGTATCTTTTTTTCTCAAAACCCTCAAACATAAGAGTAGAGATAGGAAATATAGTTATATGGGGATTATTTATCAAATTCTTGGCGACAGAATAATAAGTATAGGGAACAAATAATTTTAATTCCCACGAGGTATCTTTATTCAATGCACTTATAGTTTTCCTATGTCCTTCCATTGTATTCTCGATAAAGAAGCCCTTATCCGCCAAACAATATTTATCCGGTTTAACCAACTTATAAGACTCAGTCGCTGAGAAAAAATTTAATGCAAACTTAGAAGATGCAAGAAAGGTTTCATCATTAATTAACATTGGCAATTCTTCTTTCAAAGATGGCCCGTTTGCTAGGACGAAAGCCCTCTGTCCTATCATATCCTCTCGATATGGGAACTCATAACTCCCATATCTACGATATTCTTTATAGCGTAGAATAATAAATCGTAGAGTATTATAAAGTGATTTTAAAAATACATCTATCCGTTTATATATACTTATTTTTTCCATGTTGCTATTGTTGTTCTAATATGTTTATAATACTTTCTATAAATAAAAACTCCCATTAGTCCACATAATCCGATTTTAATTAACAAAACCTCAAAAACAGAAACATCAGCCATTAGCAATGATGACAGAGAGAAAGAAAAAGCTACTAATGCAATACCATAAAATGAGTAATCTCTGAATCGTATCATATTATTTCTCCTTTTTGCAAAGAAAAAAGCGATGATACTTTTGGATATATACGTAATTAAGAAAGCAACTCCACATCCTATAAAACCGATAATTGGTATTAACCATAGGTTCATTAGGACATTAATAACAATACATAATACTGTTATTTTAAATACATCCTTTGTATCTTTTAGGAATAGGACATTTACATAAAAATAGTAAATACATTGGAACACATAAGCAAAGACCACACAAGGCACAACCATCCACACATTAAAATAAGCCGGATTGTGAATAGCTAAAGCCAATATTTCTTTAGAAAAAATAGCCATTATTAGTGCAATAAAAGAAGTTATACTGACCACAGCCTCAGCAAACTTTTTTATTACCCCAATACCTTTTTCTCCTTCTTCAACTTTACCAAAAAACCAAGGAACATAAGCCTGATTGACTCCACTAACTATATAACTTAAAACGGATCCATATTGCTGGCTCAAATTGTACAAGCCTGCATCTGCCTGCGATTTAATACCATTAACCAGCAATTTATCAATTGTTCCATTAGACCAGTTGGCCAAAGCATGTGGCAAAAGGGGTAGTGAGTATTTTAGGCCATCCTTTAATATAGGTTTATCTATACCCCAAGTAATCTTTCTGGAAAAGACCGCGAATGAGTATATAAAGAATATTATTGATGTTATTAAATTCGCAGTCAGCACACCTACAACACCCATATGGAATACAACCATGAAAACTAAATTCAAACCTACCAAGATAAGGAATTGGCACATTGAGTTAATCCCATATTGGTAGCCACTTTGCAAAGTTCGCAAATATTCCTGATAATACAAATATAAAGGTGTAACTACAACATTCAGAATACCAAGAAAAATAAATGGATAAAAGGGTATCGTTCCAATAATTGGATCTACCAACCATTTATGCAGTAAAATAAATATTCCACCTACTATAATAGAGTTAATACATACTGTTGTAACTATAGTTCCATATAATTTTTTTACATAAATACCATCTCCTTTATTGTTATAATAAAATCTGGTAGAGGCTGCGCCCAAACTTAATGTTGTAAAGATTGCCAAGAAAGAAGTAATAGAACTGGAAATTCCTAATACACCGTAATCGGATGGCGATAAATAAAGTGTATATATCGGCAGCAAAAGGAACATTATTCCCTTTTGTAATACAGAAATGATGGTGTATATAATTGAATTCCTAAATATCTTTGGTATTCTCATAAGTAAATTAACCATTAATCATATCCAAAGAAAAGCGCTCGCCCTTTTCTAAATCGCGGGCTGCAGCTTTCCCCAACACCTCCAGCAAGTATTTTGGATGCAAGCCAAATCCTGGGCGAACACTACAAACATTCTCTTCAGTGAACTTCTCTCCCGCTTTGATGTCTTTCGCCACATAGAGAGAGCGACTAAATTCTCTGCCCTTTATCTTGGTTGGGTCAGTAGGATACTTCACCTCACCTATAGCCTTCTCCACATTTCTAATAGACTTCACCATTGCTGCAAATTCTCCTATTTCCATAGAAAATGCTGCATCAGGGCCACCAATAGAGCGGTCTAGAATGAAGTGCTTCTCAACCAGTGTTGCCCCAAGAGCTACAGCAGCAACAGCAACATCATAACCCATTGTATGGTCACTCAAACCAACCTTCACGCCATAGCGTTCCTTCATATCCACCATGGTCATGAGATTGGCATCTTCGATGGGTGCAGGGTAAGAAGATGTACACTTCAGAAGAGTAATATCAAAGTTTCCAACTTTGTGACAAGTTTGAACCGCCAACTCAATATCCTCCGGCATTGCAATTCCCGTAGAGATTACCATTGGCTTACCTTGCTTTGCTGTATACTCTATCAGAGGAATATCCGTAATCTCAAAGCTGGCAATTTTCATGATAGGATTGCCAAGATCTTCAAGAAAATCAACGGCAGTCTTGTCAAAGGGCGTTGAGAAACAAATCAAGCCACACTTCTTAGCCTCATCAAAGATAGCTTGATGCCATTCCCAAGGGGTATAGGCTTCTTGATAAAGGTCATACAATGTACGGCCATCCCACAAAGTTCCCTTTACTTTGAAATCATCTGCATCACAGTTCAGCGTGATTGTATCTGCCGTATAGGTCTGTATCTTTACAGCATCAGCACCAGCCTCTTTAGCTGCTCTTACGGATTCAAGAGCCACTTCCAGTTTATGGCCGTGGTTGGCTGAAAGTTCTGCAACAATAAATGTCTTACTCATGTAATCTCAATATATAATAAATGTACTCGTTATCTCTGCTTTGTTCTTTATAGCCAAGTTTCTCGTGATACTTGATAGATCTCAAGTTATCCTGTTTTACCTTGGCTGAAACGGCTTTAATCTCAGAGGGCAAACTGTTTAATATCTGCCGTTCCCATTTTTCAGTTTGTCCTGTTCCTTGTGTGGTGGGGTTTGCAATGATTCCACGTTCCCAGACACCATCACCTTCGTTGGTGAGGTTATAGGTTCCCATCAACACACCATTCTTGTAAATGGCATAATAGAGTCTGTTAGGATTGCCTTTCAGACTCTCAACAAATTTGAAATGATTCTCCTCAGGAATCACTTCGGGATTCACCATCCATGAGCGCACATCATCGCGATTCCTCAATGCAAGGATGTCAAGGTTCTGCTCTTTGGTGCAATCCACGTAGTTAATCACCTCATAACGGTCGTTCCACAAAGAGTGAAGAACCACATCTTTGTATTCACCATTAAACAGGCAATGTTCCTTTAATGTAGCCTCCCGTTTATATCCATTGGCCTCTAACATCGTATAGAGGTGTGGGCGCAAGTCAAAGGCATACGTGTAAATTTTGTGCAGGCCCAAATCATCAAAGGCTACCGCTTTGAGCATAGTGAGGTAGTTACTCCAATGCTCTGCAAAGTGTTCAGCCTCCAACTGAGTATCCATAATGAAGGAGATTTCACCGTTACGGTCAATCCAGTTGATATGGACTAAGCCTCCATAGCCTATGCAGACACCCTTCTCCAAGTAAGAGAAGAGTATCTGATCGGGCTTGGGGTTGTCATACAGTTTGGAAACAACATTATCAAAATAGAGTTGCTGGTCATCCTCAGTAAGCGGACGAGCCTGACGCAAGTGATAGATTTGCTCGTTACGCCATTTCATTATTGAAAACCTATCCTCATAACGAAGCGGTACTATGGAGTAATCACCTAAGTATTGCTCCTGCTGCTGTAGACAAATGTATTTTGGCATATTCATTACTTATGCAAGAGTTCGTACTTCATTTCAGCTAACTGCCAGTCGGTTAGCGTATCCAAATCCTGTACTTCAAGTTCTGAGAGCACAAGAGGAGCAGTACGCCTGCACCAAACTGTTTTCTCCTCGATGAGCGTTTTTGTTTTCACAAAATAGAACTGACCTGCATCGTGGTAAACCTTTTCCAAATCTTGTGTCCTGCTTTTCAAATGCTCAGGATACTTCATCTCCACTTGTCCTGCCTCATTAATTCTAAGGCTTCGCTGAATAGGATAAGAGTACTCTACCATGGTGAAACAAGCATCAACGTTATCAGAGAGTTTTGAATGTGCTTCTATAAGTCTCTCAGATGTAACAAAAGGTGCTGTTGAGTATAAACAGCAGATGGTATCAAACTCCATCCCTCGCTGCTTGTATGTTTCAATGACCTCCAGAAGAACATCTACTGTTGTGGCATAATCATTTGCTGTAGCCTCGGAACGAAGAAATGGAACAGAAGCGCCATATTGTCTGGCGACTTCTGCAAATTCCTCATCATCCGTTGATACCATTACCTCATCAAATATACATGATTCCAAGGCTGCCTCTATGGAATACGCCATGATAGGCTTACAAAGAAATTCCTTGATATTCTTACGAGGTATTCGTTTACTTCCTCCTCTTGCTGGTATAATACATAAAATGCTCATAAATCTTTATTTCTATTCCTATTAGGATGCGTAAATGTATCAGATGTAATATCTTCTTTCATCTCATCAATTACCTTCAGGAGGTACTGGCCATACTGATTCTTGAGCATGGGTTTGGCTATCTCTCGCATACGCTCTTCAGAGATCCAGCCGTTGCGATAGGCAATACCTTCCAAACAAGCGACCTTCAAACCTTGGCGTTTCTCTATTACCTCTACGAAAGTGCTGGCCTCAGCCAAAGAATCATGGGTACCCGTATCTAACCAAGCGAAGCCACGGCCAAAAACCTGAACTTTCAATTCACCATCCTTCAGAAGCTCCTGATTCACTGTGGTAATCTCCAATTCTCCACGAGCAGAGGGTTTTATGTTCTTGGCGACTTCAACCACTTTATTGGGATAGAAATACAAGCCAACAACTGCATAGTTAGATTTTGGATTTGCAGGCTTCTCCTCTATAGAAAGGCAATTGCCTTCTTTATCAAATTCAGCAACGCCATAGCGTTCTGGGTCAGACACCCAATAACCAAAGACAGTAGCTTTGCCATTGTTATCAGCATCATTTACCGCATTGCGTAATAACTTGGTAAAACCAGCACCATAGAAGATGTTATCGCCCAACACAAGGCATGCGCTATCATTACCAATAAATTTCTCACCAATAATGAATGCTTGAGCAAGGCCATCTGGTGAAGGTTGCTCCGCATATTCGAAATGCACTCCATAATCGCTACCATCACCCAACAGACGCTTAAAGCCAGGCAAATCGTAAGGCGTAGAGATAATCAGAATATCCCTGATACCAGCCAGCATTAAAGCGCTAATAGGATAATAAACCATCGGTTTATCATAAATAGGAAGGAGTTGCTTTGAAACTCCTTTCGTAATAGGATACAGACGTGTGCCGGAACCTCCAGCGAGAACAATTCCTTTCATAAAAAGACTATCGTTTAAGAAAATTATTTGAATAACAAATTTTTAACACTCCGTACTAAACGACCTATTTTTATTTTTCTTCGAAACTTATAGTGAAGCAAATCAATATGTAAATAAAATATCCCTAAATAGGCATTCAGTAGCAGAAGTCTAGAAGAAATATTATTATTATCGCCTTTATGTAAAATAAAATATTTATTTTTATTAATATCAACGTTATTTAGAAATTCTTGACGAGCACTCTTTATGAATGCCGATGGAATATGAGTCCAAGAACGGTTTATCAATAACAACGTATTTTTAAGATAAAGCCTATAAAATGAATAATCTATTTCTTCCTGATATTTTGCATACAGGCCTATAGCCCTGCATCGATCCAGCATATCTTTCGCTCCAACAAGGCGATCAAAAAACCTTTCGCTATCCATTCGGTGAGTAACAGAAGTATCATTAACAAAATAATTATAGAAAGGCTTACTTACCTTTTTAAAACTATTCGCTTTCATATACCAAGCAATTACTATACTATCACAATAGAGGCAGTGCTCTAGAAAAAGGATATCATTGGTTATCAGCTCTCTTTTCCAGATATTTGCAAATAAACGACCTCCAAATTGGGCTACAGATGCTTTTACTTTATCGGCATTGTCAAAGTCCTTCTCTTTAATATTAGTTTCAATTACATTACGACCAGACGAGAAGCAACACATAACATCAGATGCCACAACATCTACTTTTTCATTATATGTAATCTGATATAACTCTTCATACATTGTTGGCTCAACCCAATCATCAGCATCAACAAAGCCAAGATACTCCCCTTTGGCAATTTTTATTCCTAAGTTTCTGCAGGCTACAATATTTACTTTATTGTCTATAACAACAATCCTCGGATCCAACTTTTCATATTTCCTAACAATATCCATTGAGTTGTCTGGTGAGGCGTCGTTTACAAGGATTATTTCTATATCTTTTAATGTCTGATTAATCAAAGATACAATACACCTCTCCAGATACTTTTCGCTGTTATAAATAGGTACAATTACACTAACTTTTACCATTGGTCGCCTACACAAGTTTTGTCATATTCTTACTTCTATTTTTCATCCTTCGAGCAGGTATTCCCGCATATATTCCCCAGCTATCAAGTGCCTTTGTCACGAGTGAGCAAGCTCCTACCGCTGCTCCTTCGCCAATTGTTAGATTTGGGAAAACCACACTATTTACACCTATCTGTGAGAATTTTCTTACCAAAACCTTACCACCTGTCACATTGGTCAAATTCTCCGGGTGTACAGAGCCTACCAAGTATTCACCTCCGAAGTCATCCATTGCTGAATAAACTACTGAGTGTGCAGAAATACCTGTATAGTCTTCAAACTCTATTCCCATGGCACCATATAAAGCTACATAAGGTGATATATGAATATGTGACCCCAAAGTAATTTCTCCTGATAAGATGCAAAAATCATCAATTCTCACATTGTCACCAATCGATATCTTATGAGGGCTGTATATACGTGCAAATCTACTGATAAGAACGTTTTTGCCGAATGATTTCAATCCGATTTGAGACAGCTCTTCTGGCGAGTAAAATGATGTCTGAATACTCATCGTATCAATATGATTGTTTCAGTGTTATTTCTGCGATCTCTTCAACATCCCGCATCTTCAGGTCCTTATACAGGGGCATACAGAGGATGCGACTGGCAATATCTTCGCTATTAGGCATAGAAACATAAGGAACCAACTTTGTGAATGTATTAACAGAAGGATAGAAATATCTACGTGGGAAGATGTTTTCAGCATTTAAGGCTGCAATGACCTTCAAAGCAGTTTCTTCATCCTTGAAGATGGCCGGGAAATAACTATAGTTGCATCCTGTAGTAATCTTCTGGAAAGTGATCTCAGGATTCTGGCTCAGAATCTCCTTATATCGAGCATACTTCTCTTTGCGATCAGTAAGTGCAGCATCGAGATAGCGCAAATTAGCAATACCTACAGCAGCATGGACTTCAGTCATTTTGCCATTGAAGCCCTCTTCAACAATATCTGCATGGTTCTCAAAGCCGAAGAAACGAATTCTACGGAGCTTCTCGTCAATCTCCTTATCCAGTGTGAACACACCACCACCTTCTGCAGTGTTGAGCATCTTTGTGGCATGGAAGCTGGTAACAGAGATGGTACCCTGTTTGAAAACGCTCTCTCCATTATAAGTAGAACCTACAGAGTGACAAGCATCATAGATGACAGGAAGATTGTGGGCCTTAGCAATAGCATCAATAGCCTCGAAGTCGCAGTTGTTACCAAACACATGAACAGGCATAATTGCAACAGTATGGCAAGTAATACGCTCTTCTATCTTCTTGGGATCAATGTTCAGCGTCTCTGGGTCAATATCCACAAACACTGGTGTGCAGTGTTCCCACATGATAGAACTGACAGTAGCGATGAAAGTGAATGGCGTTGTGATAATCTCGCCCTTTACCCCAAGTGCCTTAACAGCCATCTGAAGCGCAAGCGTACCATTACAGCAACTTACCATCTGAGGAACCTTCAAATACTCACATACTTCTTTTTCAAAACGTTGTACCAGCGGTCCATTATGGGTCATAATACCACTTTCCCAAATGCCTTTCATCAAATCATTGACTTCCTCTAAAGGAGCCAACGTAGGCATCGTCACATAAATCGGTTTTCTCATATTTCGTTATTCTTTATTTTACATCAATATTTGCCAAGCGCTTAAAGTCCTCAACGAGTCTTGCCTGACGTAAAAGAGTCTCATAATTAGCTTTTCGAGTATCTGTATCTTCTATGCATTTGCAGAAGTGCAAGATAGATTTCTTGAAGGCATCATCAGCAGGCAGATTTCTCTTTTCTTCCTCATTACCTTTACGGATGATTACCTCTGGAACCAATCCTGCAGGAGCAGTAAGGATGCGGTTGGTATAGATAGTACCTTTACTACCCCATACTTCCAATTCGCATTTGTAGTTGTGATCCATACCAAAGGCAATCTGAGCGGTTAGGCCCTCGTCATTAACCAATGCAGCAGAACCATACATATCCACACTAAAGCCTACTATGTTGTTACTCTGTGCATATTTAAGTTGAGCAGTAGGACCAAGAAGCATAGATGCATACTTCATGGTGTAACCACCACAATCCAGCAAGGCTCCACCGCCCAAGGCTTTGTTATATCGGAAATCATTCTGAGCTCTCATTGGAAAACCAAATGAAATGCGATAAAGACGCACATCACCTATTTCACCAGAGCGCACGATATTATTAACAGCCTCCAATTGGTCATGGAAAGCAAACATATAGTTCTCGTGAGCTGCCAATCCTTTCTCATCTGCATCTTTCAGCAAATCCTCAGTATTGACCAATGCTGTTGTGCAAGGTTTTTCGCATAGTATGTGCTTGCCAGCAGCAAGTGCTTCTTTTGCCCATTTGTAATGAAGGCCTGGAGGCAATGGCAGATAGATCGCATCCACTTCATCTGAATGGATCAAAGTGCTATAGCCCTCATATATCTTGCCACCATAACTATCTACAAAGGTTTGAGCTTTGGCTCGTTCCTTTGCCAATATCTCATCTGTAGCCCCAACAAATTCCTCCTTGCTGGCAATAGCAACGCCTGCATATTCAAAACAACCAGCCTCTTTCAAAGCAGGCAAGAACCTGCGGAAGGCAATCTCTGAGGGGCAGATAATTCCAATTCTCTTCATCATTTTGCGTATTTAATAGCAGAAAGAATACTACGTGCCTGAATGTTCAGGTAGTTATTGAACTTCAGGAAGTGATTAATCTGATGGAGGGTCATCCATGTATAATGCTCAGGCAGATCCTGAGGCAGGTCTTTACCAGCCTCAACTATCATATTGCGATTCTGCTCACGGAAGAATCGGCCTCCTTCCTCACTCTGTAAAACATCATAACGTATCTGCTCAGGCTTTGCATTCAAAACGTAATCTGCAAAAGCAGGCTTGATAGCCTCTTTAGCGTAAACATTTCCCGTAAGGCATTGTACAGTTGGAGCAAGTTCCATCACATCATAGTTACCACACTCCAACTTTGCCTGAACAAGAAAATGATATATACCCCCAATCTTGCGAACTATGAAAGCACATAAACCTTGCTGTAGGGGCTGTACAAGTGGCTGGCACCAACTCGTAACTTCTCTATTGGATATGCTAACACGAACACCGATGATTCGGAAATACTTATTATCATTGTTCACTATTTCTGTCTCTGTGCGATGCCATCCTTCTAACCTATCAATTGGTTTATTGCTCACAAAGAGATCATAGCGGGATTTCAATCCAGACAACCAAGAGAGTATTTGACCCATTGAATGAATTCCTTCTGGTGTTCGGGCTGACTTCAACATATCACGACCAAACTCAGACAGGTTTGAGAGATTAGTCAATGGAGTAATATAATTGATATATTCTATACCTGACAACACGGTTCTAGTATCCATATTCACCATATTGTCGGTATGCATAAACTCCTTAATCTGCCCCAATGTCATCCAACGGTAATCTGGCAAAACCTCTACCTCCTCATCTACCTTAATAATGATATTACGGTTGCGCTTGCGGAGGAATCTTGCACCTTGCTCACTCTGGAGCTGGTCAAGCAAAACATTCTCTGGTTTTACATTGACAAAGTAATCCAGATATGCAGGTTTCTTGCCTTTATGAACTTGTGTATAGTTACTCTTGGTTGCTTGCAAAGTAGGACTAATTTGAACACAGTTCACATTACCAGGTTCAATCTTGGCCTGCATCAGGAAATAAAGCGTACCATTGATTTCCTTGGTCAAAATACCAAGATAACCTATCTCTGGCTGGTTGATAATAGGCTGATCCCAAGCCTTCGTATAGCCATAGTCGGTTTCCACGTGAATACCTTGAATGGTAAAGAAACGCCCGCTATTATGTCTCAGACTACCTTCATCGTCAACATACCATCCATTCATTTCTTTAAATGGTATTAATTGTACATCAACCTTCACCTCACGGTTACGTTGCTCAATCCAAGCACGCAACTGCTCAGTACTATTAATAGGATTATCTGTTGTAAGCAAAGAATGTATCATATTATTTCTTTCTTAATCTTTTGTACTCTTCGTAGTCGTAAGTGTATTTATCTCTGGCATATTCCTCCTCAGCAAGTATCAAAGACACACCTTCTTCTCTATAGGAATGTGTTCGGAACCAAATACCAGGTTTTATCATTAAACCTTTTGAAGGATTATCAAGCAGGATACTTATTTGATTATCTGTATCATCCAAATCCACAATGAAAGAGCCGTGTACTGCTACCATGATTTCAGAGCTATCCAGTAAAGCATGTGCCCCCCTATCCTTTCCTTCTTGTATGTTGTGCAACCAGAATACCCTTTTTATTAGAAAGGGTAATTCCTTATCCATCACACTAATAGCACCTCGTTCATCAGTAAACGTAGGTACATCAACCAGGACACAATCCTTTACTGAATAGCTCAAATCCATTAATCCTTACTTAAAATATTCTTTAACCTTCGCAATAATCCAATCCTGCTCCTCATCAGTCAATGTAGGGAACATTGGTAATGCAAGGCACTTGCTGTAGTAATCCTCTGCAACTGGCATATCACCTTCCTTCCAGCCTAAGCTCTTGTAGTATGGCATGGTGTGAGCAGGGATATAAAGTACCTGAGAGAATACATTGTTTGCACGAAGGAAGTCATACAATCCTTTACGCTTTGCAGGGTCAACCTGAATGATGTACAGGTGGAAAGCGTGAACAAGGCCTTCAGCACGGAATGGAGACTTAACAGCAGTACCTTTGAAAGCCTCATCATACTTCTTGGCAATCTCATTGCGACGCTCAATGCTCCAATCCAGACGCTTCAACTGGCTAATACCAAGAGCGGCCTGCATCTCGGTGATACGGTAGTTGTAACCCAGTTCCTGCATCTCGTAGTACCAACCACCATCGTTCTTCTTCAAAAGAGCTGGATCTTTGGTGATACCATGAGTACGGAACAAAGCCACTTTATCATAGAGGTCTTTGCGGTTGGTGGTAACAGCACCACCCTCGCCTGTTGCAATGTGCTTCACGGGATGGAAGGAGAACACAGTAAGGTCTGCATACTTGCAGTTTCCAATCATCTGCTTTTCACCTTTGCTGTCAATGAAGCTACCACCAGGGGCGTGACAGGCATCTACCACAATGGCAAACTGATATTCATCAGCCAACTTGCGGAGTTTCTCCTCATCAATGGGATAACCCGCAAAGTCAACGGGTACGACAGCTTTGTACGTGCCCTTTGGGGATGCTTTAAGAATCTGCTCCAACTTATCCAAGTCCATCAAGAAGGTCTTGGGATCTATATCACAGAATACCACCTCTGCACCCTGGTAACGAAAACCGTTTGCAGAAGCCACAAAGGTAATTGGTGTAGTGATAATCTTATCACCTGGCTTAATATCAAGAGCCATAGCGCACAGATGGAGAGCAGCGGTACCGTTGCTCACCATACATGCGTATTTACAACCAAGATAGTTGGCAAAGTTCTTCTCAAACTCGCCAATCAGAGGGCCTTGAGTCATATAGTCTGACTTCAAGGCTGCTATTACGGCATCAACATCCTCCTGAGTGATGCTTTGATGTCCGTAAGGGATTGGTTTTGTAATCATATCAAATACTATTATTTAACCACAAAATTGGGGTCAACGAACTGCTTAATCTTTTCACGCATGGTCTCAGGTGTCTCCCAGTCTGTATTGTTATCAGAGCTATAGTGGAAACCATCAGGAACAGGAACAGCATTGTGATGTTTAATGAATTCCTCACGAGTATGCATGAAGGATACCGAAGGAAGAATTACGTAATACTTGCCCAGATCAATAGTATCCAAAGCATCGGTAACAGTAATCATTTCCTCGTGAAGCTTCTCACCTGGACGGATACCTACCTCAACCTGCTTCATGTTAGGTGCAATAGCGGTAGCCACATCACAGATTTTGTAAGAAGGAATCTTCGGGATGAAGATTTCACCACCAAGATGGTGTCCAATGGCATACATCACCATAGCAACGCCTGCTTCAAGAGAGATATTAAAGCGGGTCATGCGCATATCGGTAATAGGCAGTTCCTTAGCGCCTTCATCACGTAAACGGGTGAAGAAAGGAATCACTGAACCACGACTACCCATCACATTACCATAACGTACTACAGAGAAGCGAATGTCCTTAGAACCCTTGATGTTGTTGGCTGCGGTGAACAACTTGTCGCTGGTCAGCTTAGTTGCACCATAAAGGTTGATAGGAGCACATGCTTTATCTGTTGACAGAGCTACTATATCATGAACGCGGCAAGCCAAAGCAGCTTTAATGACGTTCTGAGCTCCATGCACATTGGTCTTGATGCACTCCTCTGGGTTGTACTCAGCAGTATCTACCTGCTTGATAGCAGCTGCATGGATAATGACATCCACACCTTCGCAAGCACGAGTCAGACGCTCTAAATCACGTACATCACCAATGAAGTAGCGAAGCATGGGGTACTTGGCTGCAGGATACTTGAGCTTGAGTTCATACTGTTTCAACTCATCACGTGAGTAGATGATAATCTTCTTAACATTGGGATAATCACGAAGGATTACCTCTACAAACTTTTTACCGAAGGAACCTGTTCCACCAGTAATCAAAACAACTTTACCGTTTAACATATTGATAAATAATTAAATAAATGATTTTTCTATTTTAAATGAGCGGGACCGCTGTTATTGAACCTTTGTTATTTATGAGAGACCAGCGGGTTCCCCGCCCTATATATTAGCCAGAAGCCAAGCTCCTGTCACTTATTGTACTTCGTAACGATCTACGGCTTCGCCATTGAGGGCACGTACTATGCGGGAGCAGGCTTTGCCATCACCATAAGGATTGACGGCCTTAGACATCTTCTCGTAGGCTGCTGCATCGTCAAGGAGGGTGCTGACCTCAGAGACAATGAGGTCGTGATTGGTGCCAACGAGATGGACTGTGCCACTCTTCAGCGCCTCGGGGCGCTCTGTGGTGTCGCGCATCACGAGCACGGGCTTGCCAAGGCCAGAGGCCTCTTCCTGAATACCGCCAGAGTCGGTGAGCACAACGGTACTCTTCTCCATCAGGTAAACGAACTCCAGATACTGGAGGGGTTCTATGAAGAAGAAATTGGGGCGAGTGAGGTCTTCGCCAAACACCTCATGAATGGGCTTGCGTACATTCGGGTTGAGGTGCATGGGGTAAACGAAATCTACCTCAGGATATTTCTCGCTGAGGTCTTTCATGGCTGTTACCATGCTGATGAAGCCTTCACCGAAATTCTCGCGACGGTGGCCTGTAATGAGCACGAGCTTCTTGCCGCCATCCAGACGGGTTACATCGTAACCGGCATTCTTCAGGACATTGATTTGCTCGTCGGCCAAAGCCTTATCAGTCTTGAGCTTATCAACCACCATGTGGAGGGCATCGATAACGGTATTACCGGTAACGAAAATCTGGCCTTGAGCCTTCTCCTCTTGCAGGTTATGCTCGCTGAGAGGTGTAGGCGCAAAGTCGTATGTAGCTATGCGGCCAGTAATCTGGCGGTTCATCTCCTCAGGCCAAGGGCTATAGATATTGTGTGTGCGCAGGCCAGCCTCAACATGACCAACAGGAATCTGCTGGTAGAAGGCTGCCAAGGCAGCAGCTGTGCTGGTGGTGGTGTCGCCATGTACCAGCACCACATCGGGCTTGCACTCCTTAAATACGTCGCGCATACCCGTGAGCACACGGGCAGTGACATCATAGAGGTCCTGCCCCTGCTTCATGATGTTCAAGTCGTAATCGGGCTTGACATCGAATATGGAGAGTACCTGATCCAGCATCTCGCGGTGCTGTCCTGTAACACATACTATAGTTTCAAACTCATCAGGGTGTTTCTGGAACTCCTTCACCAGCGGGCACATCTTAATGGCCTCTGGTCTGGTTCCGAATACCAACATTACTTTCTTCATAATATATCAAATTGTATTTATCTCAAATTTTCGACTTGCACCTTTTATGCCAAGAGCCGCATTCCTGTAATTATATGATCGCCTCTTTAATGCAATCAACAATATACTTCACATCCTCATCGCTCACGTATGGTCCGGCGGGCAGGCACATGCCGATCTTGAAGATGTCCTCCTCAACGCCATTGGTATACACATCACAACCGGCATAAACGGGCTGCTTGTGCATGGGCTTCCAAACAGGACGGCACTCCACCTTCTTACCCAACATAAACACACGCATGGCCTCTACATTCTCGTTGGGCTGGCAGTCGGTAACAGGACTATCCACCTGATGGATCACACCTGCGGCACCACCCACGGCAGTCTTGATGACTTCCTTATAAGCGTTCTCCTGTCCTTTAACCTTAACTGAAGGATCAAGCGTCATTGTGCAGAGCCAGTAGTTCGAGTCGTAACGCGGGTCTGCAGGCTGGCGGTTAATCTTCACGCCAGGGATATCCTTCATCAGCTCCTCATACAATTTCTGTACGTGCTTATGATGTGCGATATGCTGATCCAATACCGTCATCTGACCACGGCCAATACCCGCGCACACATTACTCATGCGGTAGTTGAAACCGATAGCAGTATGCTGATAATATGGATAAGCATCGCGTGCTTGTGTAGCCAACCACATAATCTGGTTCGCCTCCTCTGCATTGCGGCAAATCAATGCGCCACCGCCACTGGTGGTAATCATCTTATTACCGTTAAAACTCAAAACGCCATACTTGCCGAACGTACCCAGCACCTGACCGTTAAACCTTGAGCCCATACCCTCGGCAGCATCCTCAACTACAGGAATGCCATACTTATCAGCAATAGCCATAATCTTGTCAATCTGATAAGGCATACCGTACAATGCTACCGGCACGATAGCCTTGGGATATTTTCCTGTTTTCTCCTTACGGTCGATAATGGCTTTCTCTAGCAGTTCAGGATCCATGTTCCATGTGTCCTTTTCGCTACCGATGAATACAGGTTTTGCCCCACAATAGGTGATGGGGTGCGAACTGGCACAGAAGGTAAAGCTCTGCACGCACACCTCGTCGCCAGGGCCAACGCCACAGGCGAGCAGCGCCAGATGTACAGCACCAGTACCTGCCGATAGGCAAACCACTTTGGTATCCTTCAGTACCTCGTTCAGATGCCACGATGCAGGGTTTGCCTCTGGCCAACGTGAATCACCATATACCGCACTCTCATTATTGCTCGTCACAAACCTGCGAAGATCTTCCTCGAATGCGTTCACGTTGGGGCCCATAGGCACCACCCAGTTCGTATCGAAGGCCTCTTTCACATATTTTTGTTCCCAGCCCTCCTCGCTCATGTGAGCCAAACAGAGGTAAATCGTTTTTCTTTCAGACATTCGTTTATTATATTATTATTAATTTCTTCTTATTATTAATTTCTTCGTATTATTATCTCGTACACCCGACGCATTATCAGGAGACAGCCTCCTTACTCGACCATAAAAAACACACTCGAGTGAATATATCGATTGAACCGGTTGAATGGATCGAATGAGTCGAGTGATTGGATTGATTCACTCGAGTGACAT
>OCTX012183433.1_pt1 | contig 26974 bp, 21 predicted proteins | sample 1539691 | NCBI WGS metagenome assembly OCTX01 (sample SAMN02144231, study PRJEB22623) | gut metagenome | biome: sheep rumen | host: Ovis aries | place: New Zealand
TATGAGCCGCATTTGTGAAGTTACCGGCAAGGCCGGCCTCGTGGGCAACATGGTTTCCCACTCTAACCGTAAGAAGTTGATGAAGCAGCTTCCGAACCTCCAGAAGAAGCGTTTCTACATCCCCGAAGAAGATCGCTGGGTCACCCTCCGCGTTAGTGCTGCTGGTCTGCGCACCATCAACAAGCTCGGCATCCAGGCCGTCGCTCAGGAACTCGGCATCTAATTCTCCCCTAAGGAATTAACGCAAAACCGCTAGGCTTCCGCCCCGGCGGTATTTTGTGTTTTATGAGAATCCCCTTTTTGGGGGCTCAATCAAAAAAAAGCCCGCAGCCAAAAGCTACGGGTTGTTTTTAAATGTGCAGATCGGGGACGTTCGCTACTTGTTGATGAACTGCGGGACACCCTTGTACTTCGCCATGGCGGCCATGATGTTCCCCATCTCCCAGTCCTTCTCCTTGAGCCTACGGCGGAGGAGCGCCACGAACACTTCCATGAGCATTTCGCAGTCGTAGACGGCGCGGTGCATTTTTTCGGGATCGATCTTCATGGCGAACTCGCGGCGCCTCATGAACTGTTCCGCCATGTAACCGAGCTTGTGGTTGGGAAGCTCAGGCAAAATCGCCTTGCTGATGGCGAGGCTGTCGACCACCGGGTTCCCGGGCACGAGCTGCGGGTTCTTGGCGTAGGCCACCCTCAAAAAGCTCGCGTCGAAATTCGCGTTGTGGGCAAGCAGGATGGTCCCCTGGCCGCAGAACGCCGTGAATTTCCTTAGGCAATCGGCAATGGGAGGCGCGTTCTCGACCATGTCGTTGGTAATGTGGTTCACATTGCTGGCCTCGGCCGGAATCAGCATGTTCGGCTTCACCAGGGTGTTGAACTCGCCCAGGTTCTTGGGCACCACGCGTCCCTTTTCGTCTGTAACTACGGTGAACTTCACCGCACCTATTTCAATGATCTCGTCCTTTTGATTAATAAGACCAGTCGTTTCCAAGTCGAATGCGACAAATTTTGGAGGTAATGCTATCACGGCTGTATTTCCCTATCTTGTGGTTTGTTCGTTGGCTCCTAAATAATACTTAATTTCAACTTCAATTGTTGTCAGAGGCAGCGGAACAATAAAATTATCCCATCCCCCAAGCCTAAAATGCCTGCCGTACCGCACGTGCACAAGCCACAGGGGACAACCGGCGGATTCGGCAAGCCAGAGCGATCCCGGCTTGACTTCGTGTGCCGGACCGCGGGGGCCGTCGAGCGCCATTCCCACAAAGCCGTTCTCCCTCAATGTTTTAAGCAAATACCGCACATTCAGCGCCCCGTGCGTATCGGAACCGCGAGTCACACAGTACCCCAAGCGCTCCGTAACGCGGGCAAAAAGTTCGCCGTCGTTTGACTCCGAAACAAAGGCGTGCACGTTTTTGTCCTTAAAGGCGGCGGCGCAGGCCAGCAGATCCTGATGCCAGACCCCGATAACGCCCGACCTGTAGTCCTTGGGGGCGGTTGTTCGCACCCGGAGGCTTCTAATCCAAAGGGTGCCCAGAAAAGCGGCCAATTTCAACTTAAATGAGCCAAACATGCCCCAAATTTAGCTTTTTTGCCACCTTGCCCTTGGCAAAACGACCATCATTACCTATATTGTGCTCCACAAATGGCGACGTACCCAAGTTGGTAAGGGGCGGCTCTGCAAAAGCCTTATTCATCAGTTCGAGTCTGATCGTTGCCTCTAAAAGACCTCCCCAAGGGGAGGTCTTTTTGATTTTCACGCCGATTTTATAAAAAAAAACGCTTGTCAAGTCTTTTTTTGCACTTTTTTTGCAAAAAAATCGCCCCCACTAGAAATTTTTTTTAAAAAAGTGCTTGTCAAGACCTAGAAATTATTTGTGTTCTGGACTATTTTTGTTCACATAATGTTAAGGTTTACTCAAGAAATTCTGCTCGCACTCCGCGCAATTTCCAATGAAGAAGAATCACACGAGATGTCCAAGAAGGCTCGTGAGCAGTTTGACTTCCTGGGAATAAGGCTCGTGCCGCGTCGCGAAGTTACCTACCCCATCTTTGACAAGTACCCGCCCAAGGACGATGCCGAGTTAGTCGCCCGCGTAGAGGACATGTGGTCGCAACCTTACCGCGAAATACAGTACGCCGCCTGCGATTACCTGTTCCGCCACAAAGATATGCTCGGTGGGCAGCACCTCAATTTCTTAAAAAAGCTCATCAAGACCCGCGCCTGGCGCGATACCGTCGACACGCTCGCCGCCTGCATCCTGGGCGACCTCGCCTGGAGACTCCCCGCCCTGCGCAGCAAGATTGCCGCTTGGATCCGCGACCCCAACATCTGGGTGCGCCGCAGCGCCATCATTTTCCAGATTCAATACAAGGACCGCACTGACTGGCCGCTGCTCCGCCAGTTCTGCCTGACCTGCGCCAAGGACGACGACTACTACATCCGTAACGGCATCGGCCGCGCGCTCTCCGAGTACGCCCGCATCAACCCGACGGAAGTCCGCCGCTTTGTGCAAGACAACACCTTCGCCGAGCAGACCACGCAAGAAATCCTGCGTCTCATTTAACGGCGACAGCGGTACTATTTTAACAAAAAGGGAGGCTCACGCCTCCTTTTTTATTTTGCCTTCTTTTTGGCGGGGGGATAGTCTTCCTTCAGAGGGAATGAAAAACGCCCCTCCAAGACGCAGCCCTTGGCGCCGGGGTTGCATTCCTGTTTACGTTTATTGCAAAACGTCTCTTGTAAAAAACGGCATTCCCAACTCATAAAAAGCAATATATATTATTTTAGGGTGTAAGGTGTGAGGGATTCATGTGTAGTGCGAAATTACCCATCATTCATTATTAATTGTTCATTTATTATATTTAAGCCATGCGTTACGGTGATATTTCAACATTCCAAAGCGGCGTAGCCGTCCCCCTCTTTAGTCTGCACAGCAAAACGAGCATCGGCATCGGCGAATTCCTCGACCTCATCCCCTTTGCCCGCTGGTGCGAGCTCTGCAACTTCAATATTATCCAGCTTTTGCCAGTCAACGACACCGGTTCCGAATCCAGCCCCTACAGCGCAAGGAGCGCCTTCGCCCTGAACCCGGTGTTCATCAACATCCAGGCCGTGGTCGGTTCCAGCGAATTCGAAGACGAAATTGAAAACGCCAAAGAAAAATTCGACACGCTCGAAAAAATCGACTATTACAAGATTTCGACTTGGAAGCGCTTCATTCTCCGCAAGATCTTTGACAACCGCTACGACCAGCTCAAAAAAGACAAGACCCTGGCCGCCTGGATTGACAAGAACACCTGGGCAAAGCCCTATTGCGTCTACTGCACCTTAAAAGAGCAAAACAACGAAGCCAGCTGGAAGGACTGGAAGCACTACCAGAACCCGACCGAAAAAGACATCGAGAAACTTTGGAACAAGTACCTCAAGGACTGCCTGTTCCAAGCCTGGATCCAGGGCGTCGCCGAGATGCAGTTCACGACGGCCGTCGCCGAAGTCTCCAAGATGAACGTCCGCATCAAGGGCGACATCCCCATCCTCATCAACGAAGACAGTGCCGACGCCTGGGCCAACCGCAACTACTTCTCCATGGAAGACCGCGCCGGCGCCCCTCCCGACATGTTCAGCTACAGCGGGCAGAACTGGGGATTCCCCACCTACCGCTGGGACAACCTGGAACGCGACGGCTTTAGCTGGTGGAAAGAACGCCTGCACCAGGCGAGCAAGTTCTACCATGCCTACCGCATTGACCACGTGCTCGGATTCTTCCGCATCTGGAGCATCCCGCAAACCGAAGTCACCGGCATTCTCGGGCGTTTTAACCCGTGCATTCCCTTGACCTGGAGTGTATTGAACAACGGTGGTTTTTGCCGTGAGACGCTCGAATACCTGCGCCGCCCCAACTACTCTGTAGACCAGCTCCGCGAATTCCTCGGCGAAGAAACCGACAGGCTGATTTCCCTCTACTTCGAGAATTTGCCGAACGAGCAGAGCCGTTTTGTGTTCAAGCCCGAATTCTACAGCGAAAAGTCTATCACGACCCTCGACGAGCCGCAGAACGTCAAGGACGTACTGCTCAAGGTCTACTGGAACCGCGTTTTCATCCCCGCCGGGGACGAGAACACCTTCTACCCGTTCTGGTATTGGTACGACCAGCCGGTGCTCTTTACGCTCCCCGAGAATGAACAGCAAAAACTGCGCGAGCTCATCAACCAGAACGAGAAATCCCAGGAACTCCTGTGGGAACAGAATGCCACCAAGCTGCTCTCCGTACTCGCCAAGGAGACCGACATGCTGGTCTGTGCCGAAGACCTCGGCGCCGTGCCGCGTTGCGTGCCCAAGGTCCTCAAGAGTCTCAACATCCTTTCGCTGCGCATTGAACGCTGGGCAAGAAACTGGGACGCCCCGTATTCCCCGTACTACGACATGGCCGAATACCCGCGTCTCTCGGTTTGCACCACCAGCTGCCATGACACTTCGACCCTCCGCGGTCTGTGGAAGGAACCGGACTTTGACAAGAACTTGTACTGGAGTCACGCGCATCTGTCGGGCCAAGCCCCCGAGGAGCTCACCCCGCCTACCGTACGCAATATTTTGGCGCATGTCTTTAGCAGCAACAGCCTTTTCTGCATCTTGCCCGTCCAAGACTACTTCGCGCTGTCGTCGACTTTGTCCGAAGTCCCCGCCGACAAGGAACGCGTGAACATTCCGGGCACCGTCGGGGGCGCCAACTGGAGTTACCGCATGCCCTGCTCCGTCGAGGAACTCCTTGACAACGCGAGCCTCGCCTCTGAGATTCGCAAGCTGGTCGACGTGCGCAAACGCCGCCCTATGTGGAAGATTTAGTTCAATGTGAAATGTAGGATGTGAAATGAGTAATGAACATTTTTTCACCTCACACTACACATCACATATGAACGCCCCCGACTGGGTTAAAGACGCCATCTTCTACCAGATATTCCCCGACCGGTTCTGCCGTTCGGAGCGTTACCATGCCGTGGGCAAGTTCGTGCCGTGGGAAACCAAGCCCACCCGCGAGAACATGTTCGGCGGGAATCTCGCGGGCATTACAGATAAATTAAAATATATCAAGAACCTCGGGGCAAATGCCCTTTACCTGTGCCCGATTTTCAAGAGCAATTCGAACCACCGCTACCACACGGTGGATTACTTCGAAATCGACCCCGTGTTGGGGACGCTCGAGGATTTTGACAAACTGGTCCAAAAGGCCCACGAACTGGGGCTCCGCATTATATTGGACGGCGTGTTCAACCACTGCTCCCGCGGGTTCTTCCAGTTCAACAGCCTCATGGAACTGGGCGAGAATTCTCCCTACGTGGACTGGTTTCACGTTCACAGCTGGCCCATCCACGCCTACTCGGGCAAACCCAATTACGAATGCTGGTGGGGGTTCCCCGCCCTCCCCAAGTTCAACACAAGTAACCCCGACGTGAGGGCGTTCCTCTTTAGCGTGGCAGAGTACTGGATGCGCCGCGGTATCGACGGTTGGCGACTCGACGTCCCCAACGAAATCAACGACGACAGCTTTTGGCAAGAGTTCCGCCGCCGCGTCAAAAAAATCAACAAGAACGCCTACATCGTGGGCGAAATCTGGGACGAGCCCGGCCGCTGGCTGCAGGGAGACCAGTTCGACGGGGTCATGAACTACCCGTTCCGCAAGGCCGTGACCGCCTACCTCTTTGACGAGCACCCCATCTCCATCGGAGAGTTTGCGGAGCGGCTCCAAAAGGCGTTCCCGGCGGATCAATTCGGCGTGCCCATGAACCTGCTGGGGAGCCATGACGTCACCCGCCTTGCAAGCCTCCCCAAGAGCAGCGTGAACCGGGTCAAGCTAGCCCTCGCCCTCCTCTTCTTCCTCCCGGGGGCAGTCAGCCTCTATTACGGGGACGAAATCTTCATGAAAGGGGGCAAAGACCCCGACAACCGCCGCACCTTCCCGTGGGACGCCCTCCCCGAAGCCAAGAAACACCCCATTTTTGCCCATTTAAGGGCTCTTGTAGGGCTCCGGAACAAGGAACCCGCCCTCAGGAGGGGCTCCCTCCAAATCAGCCTCGAGGGTCGTCAATTGTCCATAATCCGCTCATTCAAGGGCAGTTCGCTCAAGCTTTCCATTTTTGACGGAAATGCCGACCAGCAAACAGGTTACACCATTACAAAGGGCTAGAATTTTTCTAGATTTGCGCGCGCAAGTGTATTTCACAAAAATGCGCTTTACTTAGCGTTTAATGCCTTTTAAGGGATTACAAATGAACAAAAACAAATTCGGCATGCGAGAATTCATCATTCTCCTCGTCATTGCTCTCTCGGCCTACACTGTATGGCCCTCTATCCAGGTTCACACCAAAAAGGGTGAAGAAAAGCAAGCCTTCCTCAAGGAAAATCCGAAGGTGGCCAACAAGTCCATCAACTTCGGCTTGGACCTTGCCGGTGGTACGAGCATCACCCTCGAAATCGACAAGTCCGGCCTCGGTCCCAAGGACGACATCAAGGACATCCAGGAACAGTCCCTGGAAATCGTCCGTAACCGTGTTGACCAGTACGGCCTTTCTGAACCGCAAATCTCCCCGTCCGGTGACGACCGCATTGTGGTTGAACTGGCCGGCGTAGACGACTCTACCGCCAAGGCCCTCGTGGGTTCCACTGCCAAGCTTGAATTCAAGATCCTTGCGGAATCCGACAAGTTCACCCAGGTCGTGACACTCATTGACCAGTACTTGACCCGCCAGACCACCGACGTCACCGCCGATTCCACGGCAGCCGCCGACTCCACGGTCAAGGACAGCGCCACCACCAAGGATAGCGCCGTCGCTTCCGCCAAGGACACCACGAAGCAGCTCTCCGACGAAGAACTTCTCGGAGGCAAGGCTCCTGCAACCGAAGTGGCCCAGGCCGCCGACAGCGCCAAGGATCCTTCGACCGAAACCAAGCCCGAGGAAGCCGCACCGGCAGCCGAGGTTGGAATGGCCCTCAGCGCCTACTACCTCTCCTTTGGCAACGGCGGCTTCATCTCCGAAGACAATGTTGAAAAGGTCAAGAAGCTCCTCGCCCTCGAAGAAGTGCAAAAGCTCATCCCGCGCGACGTCGCCTTCGCCTTTGGCAGCGGCCTCGAAAAGATGCAGCGCGACTCCCAAATCAAGGCCAAGCGCCTCTACCTCCTCCGCCGCCGCGCCGAAATGGGCGGTGACGACATCACCGACGCCCGTCCGTACCGCGTTAGCGATGGTACCAACGCCGGCGAAGTGGCCGTGAGCCTCAAGTTCGGTGGCATCGGTCCCAAAAAGTTCTCTGCCGTGACTGCAGCCAACATCGGCAAGCAGATGGCTATCGTGCTCGACAACCAAGTGATTAGTGCCCCGGTCATCCGTGACCGCATCCCGAACGGCGAAGCCCAGATCACCGGCCTGGACGACATGGCCGAGGCCAACCGCCTCGCCGTCGTGCTCCGTGCCGGCGCCCTCAAAGCCCCGATGAACATCATCGAAAGCCGCAGCGTGGGTGCCACCCTCGGTGAAGAAAACATTGTGCAGGGCTTCGGTTCCGGTGCCGTGGGCCTCTTCATCAGCATCCTCTTCCTCATCGGCTACTACCGTCTCGGTGGCTTCATTGCCGGTGTGGGCGTCGTCATCAACGCCCTCGTGACGGCTGCCGTCATGAGCGTGTTCAACGCGACCCTCACCCTCCCCGGTATTGCGGGCTTCATCCTCGTTATCGGTATGTCAACTGACGCCAACGTGATTATTTACGAACGTATCCGCGAAGAACTCAAGAACGGCCTTACCGCCCGCGCGGCAGTCGCCAAGGGTTACGAACGCGCCTTCAGCGCCATCTTGGACTCCAACTTGACGACCGTTCTTACCGGCCTTATCCTTTACAAGATTGGTACCGGCTCCGTGAAGGGTTTCGGTCTTACTCTTACCATCGGTATCCTCACTTCTCTCTTCTGCGCCATCACCGTCACCCGCGCCATCATCGACTGGCGTCTGTTCAAGGCCGACCGCACCACGCTCAGCCTCGGTAACGGTTTCAAAGCCATCAACGAAGCCAAGCTCACGATTGTTGAGAACAGCCGCAAGTTCGGTTTCATTTCCTGCATTCTCATTGTGGCAAGCATCGCCTGCATCGCCGTCAAGGGATTCGACTTCAGCATCGACTTCACGGGTGGCCAGGTCTACACCGTGCAGTACCAGGATAGCGAAAAGCACGAGCTTGACCTCTCCAAGGCACTCTCGGCTGCCGGCATCAGTGGCGCCAAAGTCCGCACACTCGGCGGTACTTCGGCCAACTCCTACCAGATCAGTGTCAAATCCTCCGACAACGTGGCCCAGTTTGAAGCCTCCATGGCACAGGCCTTCGAAAAGGCAAACCAGAAGGTCGAAATCGTCGCCAAGGACAGCGTGGGTCCGACCATCGGTAAGGAACTCCGCTTCAACGCTATTTTGTCTGTGATTCTCGCCTGGATCGGCATCGCTCTCTACGTGTGGTTCCGATTCGGCAAGCTCGGTCTTGGCTTCGGCGTGTCCGCCGTGCTCGGGCTTATTCACGATACCATCATCACGCTCGGCTTCATTTCCGCCTTCGGTCTTTCGTTCGACGGCGCCTTGATTGCTTCGCTCCTTACAATGATCGGTTACTCTGTGAACGACACCATCGTGAACTTCGACCGCATTCGTGAAAACACCAACCTGTTCGGTTCGGCGAACTTTGGCCAGACCATCAACACCGCCTTGAACCAGTGCTTCAGCCGTACGATCATCACTTCGGCAACGACCCTCTTCGTCTGTATCATCCTCTCTGTCATGGGCGGTTCCTCCATCCGTGACTTCGGCTTGGTGCAGTGCTTCGGCATCCTTATCGGTACTTACTCCTCTGTGTGCGTCTGTTCTCCGATCGTCCTCTGGTGGAGCAAGAAGTTCAAGAAGGGTGTGTAATCCTACTTAACGCTAAGAATTTTACAAGAGCCTAGATTTTTCTAGGCTCTTTTTTTATTTCTGACAGAATTTATTTCTATCTTTGTCCCCAGTTCGATCAAAGGGGGCTCGCATGCTCAAGTATTACAAAATCGAATCCGGTCGTCTCGCAGTGGCTCCGAACGAAGAAGCTGCGGACATCGTCATGATGGGTTCCCTCAGTCAGGAACAGCGCAGCGTCCTGGTCAAGGAATACGAAATCACAGAACACACCATCGCTTCCGCATTCGACTCCGACGAACTTTCCCGTATTGAATACGACGACGACTTCACAACCATCGTGTTCAAAAAGCCCAAGAACTATTCCGCCGAAGACAATTTCCAGTTCCGCGTCGAATCCTTCGGCATCTTCATTTTCAAGGACTGGGTCCTGCTCCTTACCGACAGCGACATCCCCGTTCAAGACGAAAAGCGTTTTTCTAAAATCGACAGCCTGAACACCTTCGTGCTTAAGGTCTTGAGCTTCGCTATCAACCACTTCAACGAGCACTTGAAAATCATCAACCGCATCAACGACGACTTGGAACAGCGGTTGAACACCTCCATGGAGAACAAGTACCTTTTGAGCATGTTCAGCTTGAACAAGGGCTTGATTTACTACGTGAGTGCCCTCAACAGCAACGACACGCTGCTCAAAAAACTGCAGATGGGCCGCAGCCTCAATTGGACGGAGGCCGAACGCGAACTGCTAGAAGACCTCCAAATTGAGAACGGGCAGAGCCTGCAACAGGCCAACATTTACGCCAACATTTTGACATCCATGATGGACGCTCGCGCAAGCGTCATCAACAACAACGTGAACCAGCTCATGAAGAACCTCACCATCGTGACGATTTCCATATCGCTCCCGACGTTCTTCGCGAGTTTGTTCGGCATGAACGTGAAGCTTCCCTTTGGCATGAACGGCGACGCGCTCACCGGCTCGGGCATGGCCTTCTGGGGCATCATCGCGGTGTGTATCTTGTCGGTGGTGGCATTCCTGAGCATCTGGATGCGGAGGAAGTGACGCGAAGGATCCAGTTCAGTTTCCGCGTTCGCTCATCGAGGCGAACATGGCGATGATTTCTTCGGTAAAATTGTTCCTGGGGAACTTTTCGGCTATCTGCAAAGCCTTTTCCAGATGGTCCTGGGCTTCGGCCTTCGCCTTGTCAAACGACTTTTTCTCGTTCAGCTTGGCAAGGATCTTTTCAGCGACGCCGTCTTCTTGCGCTGACTTGATGAGGGTCTCCATCTCGGAACGTTCCTCGGCAGAGCAGTCCTCAAAGTAATACAGCAACGGGAGCGTAATGAGACCGTTGGAGAGGTCCGTGAACTTCGCCTTGTCAAGGTTCTTGGAACCGTAGCCGTAATCCAACAGGTCGTCAATAATCTGGAAGGCAATGCCAAAATGGGCGCCCATCTTGGCACAGTCATCTACAAGCGGCTGGTCAAAGCACGCCATGATGCCGCCAATGCGGGCAGCAGCCTCGATAAGGGCGGCCGTCTTTCCGTCAATAATTTCGTTATACGTGGCCCTGGAGAGCGTCATTTCGCCCGTGTGGTCCAGTTCCATGATTTCGCCCACAATGAGTTTATCCGCCGCATCCGAAATAATGACCGGCACGTCGTGAACTTCCTCGTCAATTACGCAGCGCATGGATTGCGAAAGCACGTAGTCCCCAATAAGCACGGCCACCTGGGTACCCCATTCCTTGTGGGCGGTAATCTGGCCGCGGCGGAGTTCCGTGCCGTCAATAATGTCGTCGTGCACCAGGCTCGCCAAGTGCAGCAGTTCTACGCTGGCGCACGCCTGCGCCACTCGGTTAGAGTCAGGGGGCAGCTTTCCGCAATTCGAAATCAGGCAAAGGAGCGTCGAACGGATGCGCTTTCCCTTGCGACCAAACAGGGAAACCAGACGATCGCTAATACCAGCCGGAGCAGTTTCGGCCACTTGCAAAATGACCTTCTCGGCCATGGCGAGCTGGTCCTGGACAAGCGCCCTGGCTTGTCCCAAAACCACCTGGAAGTCAGCTTTCGTCGAAGACATCGTTAAATATCCAAGTCGCCCAGAACCTTGTACGCGTTCGTCTCAATGAACTTGCGGCGCGGTTCCACATCTTCGCCCATGAGCATGCTGAAAATCTGGTCGGCAAGCACGGCGTCTTCCACATAGCACTGTTTGAGGAAACGGCTCTGCGGGCTCATGGTTGTGTCGTTCAGCTGTTCCGGCGACATTTCGCCCAAACCTTTGAATCGAGTAATGTTCACATTCTTCTTGTCTTCGATTCCCGCCATGGCCTTGTCCTTGGCGTCTTCGTCAAACAAGTAGGTTTCCTTCTGCCCGACCTTGAGCTTGTACAGAGGAGGCATGGCGAGGAAGATGTGTCCCGTATCAATGAGCGGGCGCATATAGCGGAAGAAGAACGTGAGGAGGAGCGTCTGGATGTGGGAGCCGTCGACATCAGCATCGGTCATAATGATGATCTTGTCGTAACGGAGTTTCTCGATCTTGAACTCTGTACCGATGCCCGTACCGATGGCGTTCACCAGGTTCTGGATTTCTTCGGTGTCGAGCACGCGATGGAGGCTCGCCTTCTCGACATTCAAAATCTTACCGCGGAGCGGGAGAATGGCCTGGAACTCGCGATTACGGCCCATTTTTGCGGAACCTCCTGCAGAGTCACCTTCCACAATGAACATTTCGCATTCCTTGGGGTCGCGGCTACTGCAGTCGGCGAGCTTGCCCGGGAGACCGCCGCTCTCCAACACGTTTTTGCGGCGGGCGAGATTGCGGGCGCGGTGCGCGGCCTCGCGGGCCACAGCGGCGTTGTACACCTTGTCCAAAATCACCTTGATGGCGTTCGGGTTCTCTTGGAAGAATTCCTCAAGTTTCGCACCAAAGGCGCTGTTCACATAACTGGCAATTTCAGAGTTGCCGAGTTTCCTCTTGGTCTGCCCTTCGAACTGCGGCTGGCTCACCTTGATGGCGATGACGGCAGTGAGACCTTCGCGAATGTCGTCGCTTGTGATCTGGGCTTCCTTTTTGCCCTTGGGCATATCCTGGGCGAATTTGCCAATCACGCGGGTAAGGGCAGTTTTGAAGCCCGTCACGTGCGTACCACCATCGTAGGTGTTCACGTTGTTCACAAAACTAAAGAAGTTCTCCTGGTAGCCGTCGTTGTACCACATAGCCACTTCGAGCGGGTACTGACCATCGGAGAGCACCAGGTGGATCGGGTCCTGGAAAAGCGGCGTGCGGTGTTCATCCACGTAGCGCACGAATTCCGAGACCCCGCCCGGGAAGCAGAACGTATCGGACTGGATGTTCTCGGGGTCGCGCTCGTCGGTCAGCGTCAAACGGAGCCCGCTCATAAGGAAGGCGAGTTCGCGGAAACGCGTAGCGAGCGTATCGTACACATAAACGGTTTCGGAGAAGATGGTGTCGTCGGGGTAGAACTCGACGCTCGTACCGGTAGTACCATCACTCGGTCCCACTTCCACCTGCGGGCCACACGGGACGCCCTTCGAGAATTCCTGTTTGACCACCTTGCCATTACGGCGCACCGTCACAATGAGCTTGTTCGAGAGTGCGTTCACGCAGCTCACGCCCACACCGTGCAAACCGGCAGAGACCTTGTAAGAGTTGCTGTCGAACTTGCCACCGGCATGGAGCTTGGTCATCACCACCTCTATGGTGCCCACGTGTTCCTTGGGGTGGATGTCCGTCGGGATGCCGCGCCCGTTGTCGGTTACGCGAATGCCGTTGCCCGGCAAAATCGAAATTTCAATGTGATTGCAGAACCCGGCAAGGGCTTCGTCCACGGAGTTGTCCACGACTTCCCACACCAGGTGATGCAGGCCTCGTATGTCGGTAGAACCGATGTACATTGCGGGGCGAACACGGACCGCTTCAAGGCCTTCGAGCACGGTAATGCTACTGCCGCTGTAATCCTCTTCGGCCTTCTTCAGTTCTTCGCTTTCTTCTGCCATATTTCCTCTTACATTCCTTCTTAAAATATCTATAAAAACGCCCTTTAAAAGTCCCTGCTAAACGAACCGAATCGCTTGAACAAAGGGCTTCCCGAGCACGCTATTGCACTTGGTAATAATAGCATTTTTTTGCAAAAACAATTCCTGTTTCCAAGCCGAAGTAGCGGCCTTGAGCACCAATGTGCGGCCCTCGATTTTCACGAGTTTTACGTGGGGTAGCACCGTCTCTCCAACCACCTCCGAAAAGCGTTCCGACAACACCTGGAAGTTCATGTCTTGGGAGATGTTGTTCTTGTCGAGAACGCGTTCCAAAAGCACGCTGATGTCCATAACGCGCCCGCCAGTCGTTCCGTTCACACCCGACTTTCTCTTTGTTTCAAAAGCCATCCGAGTTACACCAGCAAAAGCTTGGAGAGCGTGAATCCGCCAATCAAAATGCTCGTCATACCGGCCACCACGGTGGCCTTGGTGCTCTTGCCCACGCCCTCGGCGCCACTGTGGGTGGTAAAGCCAAAGAAGCAGGCATAGCTCGCAATAAAGTAGCCGTAAAGCGTCGCCTTGATAAGGCCCACCACCAGGTCCCAGTCATGGTAAAACATGCGGACACCGTAAAAGAACACCGAGAACGAGACTTCCTTGTAAAGGTGAGCCACCTCGTAGCCACCCACAATGCCAATGAAGATACTCAATACAGTAAGCACCGGGAGCATGATCACCGTCGCAATAAGGCGTGGCGCCAGCAAAAACTTGTAGGGGTTCAACCCCAGGACCTTGTAGGCGTCCAGCTGTTCGGTCACGGCCATAGTACCGAGTTCCGAGCACATGGAGGCGCCAATACGCCCGGCAAGCACCATGGCGGTCAAAATCGGGCAAAGTTCCACCATCACCGACTTGCCTACCGCCATGCCGAGGAACATCATGGGAATCATGTCGCCGAACTGGTAGGCCAGCTGCCACGACATCACTGCACCCGTAGCGAGCGAAGCCGCGATCACCACGGGGATGCTCGAAATGCCGACCACCTGCATTTGTCCCACTGTCGTGTGGAAGTTCGTAAAGGCGCCCGGCACATTCTTAAAGAGTTCGCACACAAACAACAGGTAGTTCACCACCGTGCGCAAAAACCTCCGGACAAACCGTCCGAGAGCTTCTGCCATGCTGTTGAGAATCAAAATCAATGGGACCTGCTACTTTTTGGCCTTGTCGCTTTTCTTGGCCTTGTCGTTCTTTTTGGCGGCCTTTTTATCGGGAGCGCTAATCGCCTTCTTGTAGAGGTTCATGTCGCTCAGGTACTTGATGGCTTCCTTCAGTTGCTCGTCGCGCTTGAGGGAGAACGCCGTGCTCACAGAATCGTTCACCATGGCGGTCAAGAGTTCGCGCTTGATGCCGTCCTTGATGTACTCCTTGTTCTCGTCGAACTGGGCGTCGCGATTGGCTTCCAAGGCCTTGCGCATTTCGGAGATGCGCGTTGCCAAAACAGAGTCCGACACCGTCTTGGAGCTGTCGCCCATGTAGTTCTGTTCGCGGATAATGCTCTTTTCGAGCTGGTCCACGCCCACAAGAGCGTTGCTCTTGACCTTCATAAAGTTCGTGTCCTTCATGCAGTATTCCTTGAACTGCTTGTAGAGGGAATCGGGCACGTTCCAGTTGGCGTCAATCTTCACGCCACTCGCATCCAGGCCCGGACGCGCCTTCACGGCAAACTTGAAGTACATGGCCATGCGTTCCTGAACCTGCATCACCCAGGGCATCGGGGAGAGTTCCACGTCCACGTCGGGCGTAATGCCGCCGCCGCCAAACATCATGCGGCCATTGTTGGTATAGAACGTATCGCGCTTCGCGGTATCGGCCTTGGCCGTATCCTTGACCTCGGCCCCTTCTTCTTCGGCCTCTTCCTCGTCTTGCAGGGAAAGTCCCTTGATGCCGTTCTCGGGCTTGTTGATGCAGCGACCGAACGGGAGGTAGTAGAAGGCGGTCGTCAACTTGAGGGCGTTACCCTGGTTGTCGAGCGGGAAAATCGTCTGCACCGAGCCCTTACCAAAGGAGGTCTTGCCCACAATGAGGGCGCGGTCCCAATCCTGCAAGGCACCCGACACAATCTCGGCAGCGCTCGCAGACCCCTGGTTCACAAGCACGACCATCGGCATGTCCGCCTTGACCATGCCATCACGACGGGCGCGGCTTTCGGTGCGCTGCGTGCGACCGCGGGTACTCACAATCACGTTGCCCTTCTTGAGGAAGAGTTCGCTAATCTCGATGGCCTGGTTCAAAAGGCCGCCCGGGTTGTAGCGCATGTCGAGGATAATCTTCTTCATCCCCTGCTTTTGCAGGTTCTTGATGGCGTTTTCCACATCGCTTGTCGTCTTGTCGCTAAAGGTCGCCAGCTTGATGTAGCCAATGTCGCTTGTGACCATGCCGTAGTAGGGCACCGCGTGAACAATGATCTCGGCACGGGTAATGGTGAAGTCCATGAGGTCGGGCACGCCCTCGCGTTCAATGGAAACCGTCACGTCGGTGCCGATCTTACCGCGAAGCTTGCTCACGGCGTCGTCCAGGGAGAGTCCCTTGGTGTCCTTGCCGTCAATTTTGCGGATACGGTCGCCGGCACGGATGCCTAGCCTAAAGGCGGGCGTTCCCGAAAGCGGGGAAATCACCGTCAAAATGTTGTCGCGAAGGCTAATGGTAATGCCCACGCCACCGAACTTGCCCTCCATGGAGACCTTGAGGCCTTCGTAGTCCTTGGGGGTAAACACCGTGGTATGCGGGTCCAAAATGTTGCGGATGCCGTTCAGCGCGGCATCGGTCAGTTCCGTGGGGTTCACGTCCTCAACGTACTTGCGGTTCACCTCGGAGAGGACTTTGTTGAGTCGGGAGACTTCGTCGTAAAAATCACCGGGAGGGGTCTGCTTGTCGGTTGCGGCATTGGCAAGGCACAAGGCAGAAAGGGAGGCAACAAAAAAGTTGCGGAAATTCAGTATACCAAAATTCATAGCAAAAAAATACAATTTCCAACGCTCCGCGGGGGAGAAAAACGGAAAAAACCGGTCTAAAAGACCGGTTTTTAAAGGAAAGAGAGAGAATAAGAGAAAAGTTAGGCGGCTTCGTTCAGCAAACGTTCAATCTGGTCGTTGCGGAGCTTTGCCAAAGCGGTTTCCTTGAGCTGGCGCACGCGTTCCTTGGAGAGTCCCACCATCGGGGCAATTTCCTTGAGGTTCAAGTCGGCATCCATGTTGAAACCAAAGTAAAGCTTGATTATGTCCTTCTCTTGGGCGGAAAGGTTCTGCGACATCACCTTTTCAAAGACTTCGCTACGGTCGATCTTCTCGGCAACCTCGTCAGAGCGCACGTCCTCGGCAGCGAGGCATTCGCCCAAGGTGGAGTCGCCGTCTTCGCCAACCGGGGCTTCGAGGGAAGCGGTGCGGCAACCCATCATCAAAATCTTCTCGATGGAGTCGGCCTTGTACTTGGAAACGCCCACGAGGCTGTCGGGATCCAGCACGTAGCCGCCACCCACGACCTGGCGGAGCTTGCCGCCCTTTTTGCTAAAGCGGCGGAGCACCAGTTCCTTTTCGGCGCTAATGCGGACCATGCGTCCCTTCTCGGCAATGGCGCGGGTGATGTTCTGGCGAACCCACCAGACGGCGTAGCTAATAAACTTGATTTTTTGGTTCGGGTCAAAACGGCGGGCGGCTTCAATAAGGCCCATATTGCCTTCGCTAATGAGTTCGCCCACTTCGAGGCCCTGGCCCTTGTAAAGGTTGGCAATATTCACCACAAAACGCAGGTTGGACTTGACGAGCAAATCCAGGGCGGCGCGGCTGCCTTCCTTGATTTTTTTGAGGAGAACCTTTTCCTGTTCCTTGGTAAGCAGAGGATACTTGGAAATCTCGCTCAAGTACTGAAAGTAAATATCCCTTTCATCTCTTGTACGTGCATTCGAATTCATAGTGACCTCTGTAGTTTAAGTTGTTTACAGGTAGAAATTTACCTCCGCAACCAAATGACAGTGTCACTATCGGGAATGCCGTTCGCAAAAGTTAAATTGTTTTTTTGTCTTGAAAAATGGTGTTTTCGTCACGAAAATGTCATTTTGGGGGTGCAAAAAGCGAATTTTTGACCTAATTTTACCATTATGAGTGAAAAACAACCCAAAAATGTCATTACGCACTTTTTCGAGAACCAGCGAGGCATATTCCAAAACCTCCAGGACCTAGACCTGGAACGCAACGAAAAACGCCTCCGCAAAGTACTGGAAGACGAAAATGTCAGCCTCAAATACCCCGTTCCGCCATTTGTGGCGAACTTCTTATTATGGGCGTTCTTTTTGCTGTTCCCGATCGTTCTTTTGCTGGACCCGAACTATTACACCCAAAGTTCCATCAATCCCCGTAACTTTGTCGCCTACTACACTCCGCTCATCATGACGGTCGTGATTTTCTCGGCAAACCAAAATTTCCTTGTGCCCCGCTGCATTTTCAAAAAGCACTACTTAGCTTACTTTGTATACAATTCTCTATTAATCTTTCTTGCCCTGTTCCTGCGCGAAATTGTATTCTTTTTACTAGACCGTACTCCAGGCGAAGGCGTCGGGTACTTTTTCAGTACGTACTGTTTCTCGTTTGTCAAGGGGCATCTAAGCGTCTGGACTATCATCTCGTTCATTTTACTTGTCGCTCTCGTGTGTGTCATCTCCGTATTTTACAACCTCATTGTCAGGCAGGTCATGCGACTCTTTTTTGCCCGCGAGCAAAAGCGTTCGGAACTCCAGTACGAGCTGGACTTTTTAAAGAACCAACTCAGCCCGCACTTTTTGTTCAACACGCTGAACAACATCTCGGCGCTCATCCAAATTGACCCCAAGCGGGCCGAGAACTCCATGGCAAAACTCTCCAAGCTTTTGCGCGTGATGCTCTACCAGACCTCCGACAAGACCATCGCCCTCAAAGACGATGTCGACATATTGGAAAAGTATGCCGAACTCGAAAAATTGAGGCTTGACGAATCGTTCGATTTCAAGTTCGAGACCAAGCTTGAAGACCCGAACATCCAAGTCGCCCCGCTCGTAGCCATGCCGCTTATGGAAAACGCCATGAAGCACAGCAGCAACACCGAGGGAAACAACTTTGCCCACATCTCCATAGTACAAAGCGGCAACACCTTGCAGTTTACCGCCGAGAATTCAAACTGTCCGCGAAAATCGAATTCCAAATCGAGCGGCCTTGGACTCACCACCTTCAAAAAAAGACTGGAACTCCTTTACCCCGACAAATACGAATACAAGGCAGAGGTCGTCGGCGACACCTACTGCACATACCTCAAATTACTACTAGATTCTAGTAGTAACTAAAGGCTGTCTACAGTTGTTTGCAAAATAATCAAAATTGCGCCCACCCCCTTTACGGCGCAATTTCTTTTTTTATAATTCCCGGCAAGATTCGCCAAAGAATCTTTTTGCACGGCTAAAGCAGCCGTCCTTGATATATCCCAACATTTTGGAGGACACCTATGAAAAGTAGGTTGTTCAAATCAATAGCCTTGGCAGGCGTTGTCCTTGCCACGGTCAATCATGCGCAGGTTTGCGAAGAGACAATCCTGTACAACGGCAACAACACCCCCGGCCACATGGAACAAGCCGGGGCGACCTTCCCCGAATTCCCCGAATGGAATGCCAACTGGGGCGACTTCGAGAACATGAAATTCCCCTACATCCGCCTTTCGGGCCAAAATAGCGAAACTGCCGACTGGAAAGGGGCTCTCGTGTTTAACGCCATGCCCGTAAAAGTCAACGGAGGGACGCTCTCCCTAAAGGCGCGCGCCACACAAAACGTCAAATTCGGCGTGTGGATAGAGGGCGACTTTGGAATCGGCCAAGTGCATTTTGCAGACCTTGCCGCCAACAAGACGAGCTCCTTGAAAATCTCCGTAACAGAACTTGCCGCAGGCAGCAAGCTCGAACTGCAAAAAATATGGATTGGACTCTTTAACGTGAAAGGCTACCAGTACACAACCCTTTTTGTAGACGACATTGTTTTAAGTTGCACTCAAAGGGGGGCGCCCTCGGGAACAAAGGCAACCTTCACAATTCAGGACTCCAAAGAAAACAATTACCCGTTTGCAAATGTGGACCCCAGTTCGACTGTGCGCGCAGACCTGTGGGGCGACGAGCCCATCCCCGCCACATCGGCTCACTACGACGTCCAGAAACGCGCAGCATGGCAAGCGCAAACCGCCTCCAGCTTTGTGCTCTCCGAGGGAGAACACCGGCAAATTTCAAGGTTCTTGAAAAGCGACAGCCTCAGCCCCAAGGAATCGCGTGACGGGTGGTACAAGAGTCTCTACCTTGTCGACCGCAACCGAATTAGGGACAGCGTCATTGCGAATCCCAAGCAGCTTTACCTGGACGCGGGCAGCACCGCAGCCGCCTACGAAATGAAAACCATCCCCTTGCTGGTCGCGAGCCTAGACTATAGTTACGCCACTTGCCAAGATACGCTTTGCAACAGCACCAAGCTCAACGATTACCACTTGCTCGTGGCGGGCATCCCGACATCGTACACCGGCACGTCAAAAGTCACCTTCGTTTACGACCCGTCCTTTGTGATTTCTACAAGCGGGAAAATGCCAGAGGCAGAAATCTGCACCTCGGCAAAATGCGAAGTCCTCGCCCCCATGAACCAGGTCAACTTGGAGTTCCCTTCGGCGGGCGTTCAACAAATCCGCATCAAATTGAATGACGGCGTAACGGTCTCTCAACAAAAATTTTCCCTGGAGGTAAAGTAATGAAATTTACCATAAAAACAATGGCATTGCTGCTTGCGCTCGTGGGCCTCCCATTTGCCAAAAGTACGGACCTTTATTTTTTTGAACTCAGCAACGGGGTTTCCCCCTGCCTTGCAAAACAGTTCATGCGCTGCGCCAGCGACACCGCAGCGACTTCTTTAAAAAGTTTCTTCAATAGTTACATTCACAAAGTACGCATCCGTATTATTGACGCCCCCGAAAGCGACGCCGGCGAATTCGGGATATACCTGGAACGCCCGTTTTTGATTATCGACGGGATCCACTTGAGCACCGACGAACAGAGAACACTCGACCAATTCGAGCAGGACACCCGCGAATTCGGCATCCCGGCGATGCTCAAGTCCCTGGGATACACGCCTGTTCTAGTGCAGTTTTCGCAAACGGTGCGAAGGTCGCTCACAAGCAACGCAGAATCCCTGGTCAACCTGATGCACTACCTGAATTCCAACAGTCAGCTTCCCTTCCCCAACAGGACAGAAGACGGCTTTATTGCACTCGGCATTAGCCAGGGAGGCATCATCGGGCGCTATGCCGCCTACCGCTACGATATAACGCGCAGCAAAACCGAAGCCCCCATCCGCCTCTACGCATCGTTGGATTCGCCGCACCAGGGAGCAGTCATGCCGCGAGGGCTGATTTCGACTATCGACTTCTGGGCGACCGAGGGCGGTGTCGCCTCGGCGGAAGCGTTCAACGACCTCATCAAGGGACCTGGCGCACGCGACCTACTGCTATATCAAACCGATACCGAAAGGCATGACTCCAGTACCGCCGAAAGTCGGTTTTTATTTGGCGAATACCGTAAAGCGGCCAATTACAAGGGGTTCCCCGCCGTGCTGGTGGCGCAAGGGCAACTCAAAGGCAAAGATCCTAGCCATGCCAACACCTACTACGACCTGAACCGTTTCGCCAGCTTGGCGGGCAAGGTCCTGGGGAGGGCGAGCAGCCACTTTGGGTACTCTTTAACACCTCTGACAACGTTCGCCTACAATCGCAAGTACAGGACCGCATCCGAAGACGAGAGCAAAACGGCTTACGGAATTTCGAGGCTCGATTTTGTGCAGGGCAGCACCTACCCCTTCCCCCAAACCATGTACGAAAGTTTGCGCGAAGGCATGATGGAGGCCATTCCCGGCACCATGTATTACAGAGTCGGCTTCGACTCCTTTGGCATCGACGTGGAACTCAATACCGAGTGGGAAACAGACAAGTTAAACCAGGCCGTCAGCACGTTCATCCCGACGGCTAGTGCCTTGGACCTCAAGTGCAACGGCGAGCTCTCAATGCGTTCGGATTGTGCCCATACTATTACCGATAAGGACATGAAATTCGAAAATCCCGAAGGTCGTTCCACAGCGAAGGCGGCTTACGGGATCGACCCCACGCACCCGAGATACGGCGAAGCCATAAGCGGCAGGCATATTGAATCGCCCGTCAAGGACGGCACTATAGACCCGCAGGTTCTCGCTGGCATGCAGACCGACATTTGGAGGGTCCTTTGCGAGGTCGCCAAGCAGGACTACGATTACGACGCCAAGACGTTCAGGAACCCCATGCTCAACGGATTCTTTGCGCCAAGCGCCAGCTGCATGGACCAAACCGCCATGCCCGACATCATCAAAAACGGCGGCGTCTTACAAACACAAGACCTCGCTTACGCACGCTACGACTATAACAAAGGCGCCAGCGAATCCGAGAACACCGTAGAATTCCAACTGCCCGCCGGTTGGCAAAAAGTGGCCACATTCCAAAGTGCCACCGTTCCTCCTTCGGGGAGTTCTTTTGAAATCAAGATCAAGGTGGATTCGCCCAAAAGCAACTGGATGAAGGCGGAACTTTTGCTCACCTATGTCAAAAATGGCGGAGGGCAGGTCCAGCTCACAGAGCAAAACGTGACCCAAGACGGATCCGAGCACACGCTCCGCTGGCAACTGCCCGCCAACACGGAAGCATTGGAAAAGCATCGCTGGTTCCGCTTGATCCTGAATTCCAATGGAGCCAAGGTCACGCTCTCAGAGCCACGCATCATCACGAATACACGAGCCTTGGAGCCAGCACCAAGCGCAGTCACCAGCGACAAAATCTACCCGAACAGCGAATACGCCATCACCCCCTGGTCCAACACCGTTCAAATTGCGGAATCGCAGTTCAACGGAAAAAACGTCCTCGACATCGCCTTTGGCAACCGCTACGACGGCGTACACATCAGCCTAGGCGAAATACGGTCCATGGACAAATTCAAAAGCCTCTTCGTGGAATTCGTCCCCGGGACCTGCGAGAACACAACCGTCTATTTTGACACAAAACCCGTAGGATCCGCCAATTTAGGCAACAATCGTTTGCAAAATGACTTCGTGTCTAAAATTTTACCTTTGTCTGAAATCGTCAACACCCTGGTAACGCCAAACGGCTCGCTTTCCGCTTCCCGCTTGACATTGCAGTCGTTGCACTCAAATGAAAAGTGCTCCATAAAGTCCATTTCTTTGCTATAGGGCGGGGTTTTAAATTTGTACAAAATATCGTATATTCTTTTTGTTGTATGTGGTTTATTTGGAGAAAAAAAATGAAAAGATCTATTCTTTCCGTATTAACTTGCGGTTCCTGCATCGCCCTTAGCGGTTGCGTCAGCACATCTTTCCGATCCATGGGAAGCCTGCCGACACCCATCGTCCACCAAGCCAGATCGGCACCCGATTCCAAGCAAGCCGAATTTCAGCTTTCTGTAGACGGCGTCGGTCTGTTACACGAGTCCTGGTTCAACACCGACCAGATATACGGTGGCGGCGGCATTGTGGGAGGCTCGTTCCATTTCGGCGGAATCGCGTCCCCCCTGTTCATCAGCACCCACGTTGGCGGGTTTGGCGGCAAGCTGAACTTCGCCTGCGACAAAAAAGAGAACTGCGCCGACGATTACAGTTACTGGCTCAGCAATGGCGGCGACGAGAAAAGCCACAGCTTTTGGGCATTACAGGAACAGCTGACGGTCGGCGCCGAGTTCCATCCGTTCAACGTATTCTTAGGCTTTGGCGGAGGCATGAGGGCCTTCCAGGGTGGCGGCGATTTTGACGACCGGAGAAGCGAACTCGAGGACAACCAAATGCACGTCAAGAACTACGACGACGGTTACGGGTTCTCCCCCGTCGTGTCGCTTTGGCTGGGCAGCTACATTGGGCAAAACGGGAAATACGGCGGGCTTTCGTTCCAGTTCGACTGGACCAAGGAGGACATCAACGACGAAGCCAACACCACGTACATTCCCATTACGTTCTCGTACTTCCACCCCACCGGTTTCCGTGGCGGCGTGACGCTCGCCTCGCTCAAAGGGGCGGAGGTCTTCATAGGCAAGACATTCTCCTTCTAAAAAGAAAAAGCAAGCCTTCATGGCTTGCTTTTTTCAACTACAGGCTTTCGGGCTAGATTTTCTTGAGCACGAACATGTGGCCAGGGGCCCTTGCCGGGTCCAGGCGCACAAAGTTCTTGCTGCCGCGCCACACAAAGCTGTCGTCGGTGATAACATCCTTCAAAAAGTAGAAGGCGTCCTCGGCAAGGCCGAGCTTTGACATGTTGATTTCGACAAAGCCCTCCTGCACGTTGTCCATGTCCATGTTGCACACGCAAAGGATAATGTCCTCGCCCGACTTTTTGGAGTAGACCATCAGCTGGTCGTTTTGCGCGTAGTGGAATTCGAGGTTGTCGTATTCCTGCATGGCGACATGTTCCTGGCGGGCTGTATTCACACGGCGCACGAAGTCCTGGATGCCGGGGCCCGTCCAATTATGGACCTTGTACTGGTACTTTTCGCTATCGGCAAGTTCTTCCTTGACTGGGCTCGGGATGTTCTCGCACAGTTCAAAGCCGTTGTACATGCCGGTGAGGCTCGAGAGCGTCGCCGCAAGGAAGTAACGCTGCTTGAAGGCGTTCGGTCCCTTGTAGGCCAGGTACTTGGGGAAAATGTCGGGTGTCGTCGGGAAGAAGATGCCGCGCATGTATTCCTTCGCGTCGCTCTGCGTGAGTTCCTTGAGGTACTGCTCGAATTCCCACTTGGCGCTACGCCAGGCAAAGTACGTGTAACTCATGTCGAAGCCGGATTTTGCAAGGCGGTGCATCATCTTCGGGCGAGTGAACGCCTCGGCGAGGAACACGAGTTCCGGGCGCTTTTCCTTCACGTCGGCGATGAGCCATTCCCAGAACGGGAAAGGCTTGGTGTGCGGGTTGTCGATACGGAAGATTTCAATTCCCTTGTCGGCCCAGAACAAAATAATGTTCTCGATTTCCTGCCAAAGAGCCTTGTAGTTGTCGTTGTAGTAGTCGAACGGGTAGATGTCCTCGTACTTCTTCGGCGGGTTCTCGGCGAACTTGATGCTGCCATCGGGTTCGTGGTAGAACCATTCCGGGTGCGACTTCACATACGGGTGGTCAGGGCTACAGTTGAGGGCGATGTCCAAAGCCAGGCGGAGTCCCTTGGCACGGGCCGTCTTGGCAAAATGTTCAAAGTCCTTCATGGTCCCGAGTTCGGGGTCCACGTCGTAGTGGCCGCCGTTCTTGTTACCCACGGCATAGGGGCAACCCGGTTCCAACGGCTTACCCTTCTTGTCGACCTTCGCATGGAGGGCGTTGTTCGCTCCCTTGCGGTTCGTGACTCCAATCGGGTGGATGGGCACAAGGTAAACGGTATCGAACCCGAGACCTGCAATGTAGTCGAGCTGACGTTCGCAATCCTTCCAGGTGGCGCTCTTCTTGGGGTCGGTCCCCTGGCTCTTGGGCCACATCTCGTACCAGGTGCCCACGCGGCTGTATACAGGGTCCACACGGAGGCGCATCACCGGGCTCTCCGTCGGCACATCCTTGGGCTCCTTGGTCCAGGCGCAAATCTTGTATTCGTAATAGCCAATGTTGCCCACGGTGAACGAGCCTTCCCAAAGGTCGTTATCCACAAAGTGCATGGGAGCCTTCTCCCACTTCTTTTTGGAGACGTGCCTGTAGAAAATGGCGGCATCGTACTTTTCGTGGCTGTGGCGGAAAATGTCGGCCTGGAGCGTCACGGTGTCGCCAGGCTCGCGCTTGATCATGAATCGGCCGCCCTCGATGTTCGGGCGAATGTTCTCGATAACGAGATTTTCTTTAAGAGTTGGAATAATAGCCATACGGTATAAAAATTAGAAAGAAAAACCGCCGGTGGAAACCGGCGGCATTCAAAGTCGTTAGTGTCGGCACTAATCGCGGTCGGCGCGCTTGCGGGCCTTCTCACGTTCACGACGGCGCTTTTCGGTATCGTCCGGGAAGAATTCAGGCAGGGAATAACCGATGGTCACGCCAAAGACAATACCTGTCTTGCTCATGCCGTCCTTGTTCTCGACTCGGGACGCATAGACCTTTTCTTGAGAGGTCCTGGAGTCTTCCGTTTCAGCATAGTCGGGACGGGCATCCTCGGACTTGCCCAAATCGGGAGCATAGTACATACCCACGGAGAACTGCAGATAATACCACTCGTTGGTCATGTAGGCAATGAGGAGGTCGAACTGGAAGCCATTCACGATGATAATCTTACGAAGACCGTCGTTATCAGGAGTAATGTCGTGATCGAAGTAGACTGTACCGTAGGAGGCGGAGAAGCCCAAGTGCATGGGGTTCTTGGGGAACAGGTAGTAGTTGATACCGACCTTGTAGCCCGTACCGCCCTCCAAGTCCCAGTATTCAAATTCCGTATCGGTGCCCTTGGGGAGGAATCCGAATGAACCGAACAAGCCCACATGCCAGCGGGTAATGTACTCGGCACCGGCGCCAAAGCCCATGCCCATACCCGTCTCGCCCATGAACGGCATACGGGAGCCGAGACCGATTTCGAGAATCAAGCGGTCCTTGAGCCAGTCACGACGGCGTTCCGAGTTCGCGTATTCATCGGCACGCTGTTCTTCTTCAAACTTTTTACGGCTAAGCATGTCCTCTTTTTGAGCGCGGGTCATGCCAGCATCTTCGGCATCGGCAAACTCATCAGCGTCGTCAGCGGTCGCCATCGAAGCACCACTGGAGCCTTCATCATCGGATTCCTGGGCAGCCGGAGCAGAATTGGCATCCACAAAGCCGCTTTCATCAAACTCATCGTCGTCTTGAGCCCAAGCGAGGAACGCCGACATGCAAAGAACCAAACACAGTTTTTTAAACATTAAAAGCCTCTAATTATATAGTCGTTTAGGAATATAACTTATTATCCGGTTTTTATCCAAAATTTGTGATGTAAAAGTTGATTTATCTAGCCTAAAAACCGCCATTTTTGGGGAAAAGCAACCTTTTTCGCCCGTTATTCCACCTTCACCAACTTGGCCTTGATGGAGCCCAGGGCTATCTCGCACTGCATGAGGACCGGGATCCGTTTGTCGTCATCGGTGAACCAGATAAAGATCCTGCCCTTGGAGTTGAAGATTCCGTCGCCGTCGAGCACTGGTTCCACCTTGACCGTATTGAACGAACCGAGGGCGGTCTTCATCTTTTCGCGACCGTGGACCAGCACCTTTAGTTCGTATCTTTTTTTGCCGCTGACCGCTGAGAAACGGGAAGTGTCACCCACGGTGAGCGGCATGGTCCTGACCAGGTAGAACGCCGACATGATACTGTGCTCCAGTCCCTGGATGGCGACCGCCGTATCGGCGGAACGCTTAACGATATGTTTCACCGGGTCCTTGAAGACCGTGTCGGAGAGCCACGCCTTTTCGCCCTTGCGGTCGAAACGGATAATCGACTTGTTATGGAAGCTCCCCTCATGGAGCGACTTGCGGAACACCTCGGTCATAAGACCCTTGTTGCGCACACGGGTGTAGATGGTGTCGTTGACCGGATAGATTTTGTTGATGGTCTTGTTACCGGTCGCAAACGTCAAAAATTCCGTCTTGCCGTCCTTGGCGGGTTTGACCTCGAGCGAAGCGGATCCCGCAGTAATCGGGCCCCAGCACAAGTCAAATTCCAGGCGTTCGCCCTTCATCCACGGGGCTTGGACTTCCGGCAAGTTCGGTTCACCGGCATAGGCGAAAGACAGCGCAAGGAGCAGCGCGGAAAAAAGACGAAAGAGCACCGCTATCCCTCAATATCCCCGAGGCCCTTGCGGTAAGCAATAAGCTTCTCGCGGACTGCCGGGTCTGCGATGGCGACGATGTGGGCGGCGAGGTAACCGGCATTCTTGCCGTTGCCGATGCCGACCGTTGCCACCGGGATTCCCGGGGGC
>OCTX012262679.1_pt1 | contig 26960 bp, 25 predicted proteins | sample 1539691 | NCBI WGS metagenome assembly OCTX01 (sample SAMN02144231, study PRJEB22623) | gut metagenome | biome: sheep rumen | host: Ovis aries | place: New Zealand
GAAACCCATGCGGGCATTAACTTATAGTCTTGCTCTATAACATTCTTGTCATCCTTAGCCAGCAACTCTTTGGTGTGTGCAAGGATATCTTGTGTTATATTCTCTTTTCCAAGGGTCTTAAAGGCAAATGTCAACAGCATCGCGAGCTGAGACTTGAAAGCAAGGCTTCTGGGGGCTGTGTACTTAAACTGGATAGATGTACCATTGCTAAGATTCAGTTTGCGTTTAGAGCCGTCAGTCAGATAAACGATGTTCATAGGTATTTGTGTTGAGAAGCCAAGTCTGTTAAGAGCATAAATCCCAGTAGGAACTATCCGAGCTTTGTCCCGTTTGGCAATGCCTTCCGCAATGTCTTCTAATGTAGGATACAAAACGCCTAAGCCAAGAACTTTGTCAATCTTGGGGTAATAATACACTCCACGGCTAACCCGGATAATAGTGCCCTCCTTAGCCAGTCGCTCTAACGCCTTATTGATAGTCTTCTGTTCTCCAAGGTTCGTGAAGTCACTGGCAAAAAGGAAATTCCCTCTTCCTTTCTTCTTGATGAGACCATGTATCTGTTTCTCTAAAGATAATTCTGCCATAAATACAATTATTTTTGTCGCAAATTTAGGGGATTTTTGCGACAAAACCAAATAATCGAAGAAGAATGTTATCATTTTGCGCCAATTATGCCTTTCCCCTATAGGAATATAGCCACAAACAACCTGTTACAAGCGAGCAGCCATACTCCAGCCTGCTTCTAAGCTGTTTCGTGCCATGTTGTTTGAGTATGGCGCGAGTATGCTCCTTGGAAATATGAAAAAAACAAAAATACGTTCAGGGATGAACTCAATTAAGAAAATCCTACTTTCGCAAGCCTTGTTATTCGTTTTTGCTTGGATTGGTAAAGCAGAAATCGTAATTTTGCAGCACCATAAGTAACAATTCAAAACGTCGAGATTATGAAAAAGGTAATGATGACACTGATGGCAGTCGTATTCGCCATCGCAGCAAACGCACAGTACAACACGAACTATTACAACCAGTATGGTGGCAGTATTGGTTCCTCTACCACACGTTCCAACTATGGAGGTGGAACTACGACGAACTACTATGACCGATATGGTGGAAGTACTGGTAGTGCAACAACACGTTCTAACTATGGTGGTGGTACGACCACGAACTATTATGACCAGTACGGAGGCAGTACAGGTAGCGCTACCACTCGCTCCAATTATAGTGGGGGAACTACTACAGACTACTACGATCAGTATGGCGGTAGTACGGGCAGTGCAACAACACGTTCTAACTATAACGGGGGAACTACTACAGACTATTATGACAGGTATGGAGGAAGTATCGGTTCGTCAACGACTCGTTCTAATTACAATGGTGGAACTACTACTGATTATTACGATAAATATGGCGTTTACCTCGGTTCAAGTACCAATAGGTGAAAATGTGACTGGGTATCACAAAAGGCAAGGACTTCACAAGGTGTAGGCAAGGAGTAGGCAAGGAGTAGGCAAGGAGTTCGCAAGCTCAAGCAAGCTATTTGAGCTTGCCTACACCTTGCGAAGTCCTTGGGAAGTACGGGTTAACTCGGTGTCAGCAGATTGGTTATATCAACGCCCAATCACGCCTGCTGCTTGGAGGGTGGTGATGATGACATCGGCATCTTCCTGGCGGCTCTTTTCTGTCTGTTCGTAGGCGGTACGCTGCTGGGGATGATTGGTGAGCAACTGAAGTACCATCTGACGCGTGAGGCGTACCATGCTGAGCTCGTCGCGATGGGGATTCCAAACGGCAAGATAACAGACGAGGTATTCGAGTCGGGAGAAGGTGCGGAAGGAATTGCTGTTCAGTGGGGTGTTGGTGCCTCCGTAGGTGACACTGAAACGGGAGGGGGCTACGTCCTGACGGGCAAACAACAGTTTATCGCTGCCCACACGCCATGCCCGTACATAGACATCGCCAAAGGTATTGAAAGGACGGAGGTTGATATACAGTGAATCGTGCTGGGAAAGGACAATGGCCCGTTTGCGCAGGATACCGGCTGTGCGCTTCTTGTCTGCCTCGATGTCCATTGCCAAGGGGTCTTCCTTGGCTGAGGGTACCAGTTCCACCCTACCCTCGGCTTCTTTCCAATTGCCGTCGAGGAAGTCTTGCCAAGTGGCACAATAACGACTCTGTGCCATACTGCACAGGGGAATCATCGCAAGAAAGAATAATAGTTTTCTCATCGTCATTTCCGATATCTTTTAATGATACTGTAAGCGGTATATAGTCCCAGTTCGCCTGCTTTGGAGAGGTCGCTGATGCCCTCCGTCTGCTGTTTGTTGGCGATACGTGCCAATCCGCGGTTATAATAGGCCTCAGCCAAATTACCATCGAGGGTGATGGCTCGGGTATAGTCTTCTATGGCATGCTGATAATCGTTGCGCTGCACATAGACATTGCCACGATTATAATAAAGGTAGGCATTCTCGCCATAGCGGATGGCCTCTGTCAGATCGGAGAGCACATTAGCCGTCTTCATCCGTACATCCGTGCCTTGTGCCGCATTGAAATCGTTCAGTCGCGACTGACAGACAGCACGTTGCCAATAGGCCAACGCCGATGTAGAATCGACCTGCAGATAGGTTGACAGATCGTCGATAGCTGCATCAAAGTTTTGAATGACACTATAAGCGACTGCTCGTCTGAATAATAGCGGAGCGATGCGCTCCATGTTACGCTGACGCTCTATCTGATGGGTCAGGCTATCGATATATGCAAAATATTTCTTTGTGTCCTGCTCGTCAAGTGCCGGATTGCTGTTGACAATATGCAACTGATATTGTTTGCCTTCCTGCGCATTGAAGGCATCTACCATTTTATCGAATGCAACGTATTGTTTTACCTGATTCTGTTCCAGTTCATAGGAAAGGGCGTACATCGGGAGATAATCAAGTGTTACTCGGCGATTCTGCACCCTGCCGCGATATTCACTCTGGTATTCATGTTCCATCTCCTGTTCGTCGGCTACAGCCAACTGGTTGTATTTCTCAATATCCAAGTCACTGCGCTTACGCATCTGCTCCTTGGAGAGTCGTGGCTGTTTGCCAAGATAGCGCTTGTCCATCTGTGCCTTCAGAATACGGAACTCATCGGCTTCTGCCTGTTTGACCATACCTAAACGGCGGTAGCACGAGGCACGATGCTGCAATCCGAACCAGAAGTTAGGAAATTCTTCGATGACCTTGGAGTAATCGCGAATGGCACCGCGCAGATTGCCTGTGTTTTCCTCCAACAAGGCACGGTTGAAGAGTGCCATAAGGTTGTTGGGCTCTAAATTAAGCACGAAATCAAAATCAAGGATGGCACGGTTGTCATCACCGACCTGAGCTCGCAGCAGACCACGGTTATAATGCCCCAGGAAGTTATTGGGGTCAAGGTCAAGCGCCGTATCATAGTCTGCCATCGTTCCACGCAGATTATTCTGGTTGAAACGGGCAAGAGCCCGGTTGATGTAATTGGTGGCTTGCTTGGGTTGCAGATGGATGGCTTTGGAGAGATATTCCTCGCTCTCCTTCCATTCCTTGCGCGAAAGACTGATAAAGGCACGCTGGCTCCAGAGATTGCCATCATAAGGGTCAACCTCCAGACTTTTATCGAGTGCAGCAATAGCTTTGGTTGTATCTTTCTGCAAGATAAACACTTCTGCCTGCATGGCATATGCTGGTGCATGCTTGCTCCAACGCGTCAGGATGGTATCCAGTTGCAAAAGTGCCGTATCATAGTCTTTCTGCTGAATATGACAGAGCACCCTGTTATGCCAAAGGCTCTGATTCTCTGGGTCGTAGCGCAAGGCTTGGTTGTAATCGCGGATAGCCTCCGTATATTTCTTCTGCTGGATTCGGCAGAGCCCCCTGAGTTCATACATCGCCACCACAAAAGGATTGCGCTTGATGGCTTCCGTACAATCTGCCTCTGCGCCTGCGAAATCATCGAGATAATATTTGGCTACACCACGATAGAACCATGGCTCATAGAGATAGGGCTTGGCTGAAATAGCCTGATTGAAATACTGGATGGAAAGAACGTAATCCTCGTAATAGAGCGCCGAACGCCCTATCAATACCAAACGGTCGGTCTTGAACTGGGCAAGCACAGCCATCGGGATTACTAACAAGAGGAATACAATCTTTCTCACCTTTTACCTTTTTACTTATTTCTTGATGACGCCTTTCGTCTTATATCCGCAGCGATAACGTCCTTGAGTGAGTGCACGCAACTTACTCTTAATGAGTTGCTTACGCAGCGGGGTGATGCGGTCAACAAACACTTTGCCTTCCAGATGGTCAAACTCATGCTGCATCACGCGTGCCAGATAGCCTTCCACCCATTCATCATGGGGCTGCATGTTTTCATCCAACCACTGCACATGAATACGAGCTGGACGGACTACCTTCTCGTGGATAGCAGGAAGCGAAAGGCAACCCTCTTCCGAAGAAGTCGTCTTAGAATCATCATACTCAACAATGTGCGGATTGATATATACGTGACGGAAGCCTTTATACTCTGGCAAATCCTCACTAATCACATCGAGGTCAATCACCACCACACGAATAGACTTACCTACCTGTGGAGCAGCAAGTCCTATACCTTCACTCTCTGCCAGTGTGTCCCACATATCAGTAATCAACTGCTGCAAATCAGGATAATCGGCAGGGATGTCCTCGGCTACCTTACGAAGCACGGGATGACCATATATATAAATAGGTAAAATCACTTTAATACTTGATATTTAAGATTTGAATTGTATGATTACTTCTTGCGCGAACGCATGAAGTCTTCTAAAATAATAGTAGCAGAGATTTCGTCAACCAAGGCTTTGTCCTGACGCGCTTTCTTCTTCAATCCTCCGTCCAGCATGGCCTGATGAGCCAAAACAGACGTAAAGCGTTCGTCATAGTACTCGATGGGAATCTGAGGCATTGCCTTCCGCCAGCGGTTCACAAACTGCTGAACGCGCTGCAAGTTCTCGCTGGGTTGTCCGTTGGGCTGTTTAGGCTCTCCGATGACCATCCGTTCCACCTCTTCGCGAGCTACATAATCCTTCAGATAATCAAAGAGCTCTGATGTAGCAACAGTCGCCAATCCTCCCGCTATAATCTGGAGAGGATCGGTGACTGCTAATCCTGTACGTTTCTTACCGTAATCGATTGATAGTATTCTTGCCACGTCAGTGCCTTCCAGCGTTTAACGGGCATTATAGAGCAACCATGCGCCTGCATACTTGGTCTGCAAGTCGTTACGACTGGCCGATGCCTCTTCCTTGGTATCGAAGGTAGTAGCAATCACACGATACATGTTGCGCTCCTCATTCTTCACAATCTGAGCATCGTAACCTGCGGTCTTCAGCTGCTGCTGCAAACCAGTGGCGTTAGCCTCCAGCGAGAAAGAACCAACCACTACGCTGAAATTCTTCAGACCAGAACCGGAAATCAGTGATACACGCTCTTGAGTTACCTTTACATTGTCAGAATTATCCACTACCTGTGTCTGTGTGGCTGGCTTCTCTTCCAAAGGCACTACCACATTAGCCCCAGGCTGCTGAGTCTGAACTACAGGCTGCTGTTGCTGCTGTTCTTCCTGCTGCTTAGCCTTCAGATAGGCCTGCTTATAAGCGCTTTCGCTAGATTTACAACTTGTGAAAGCCATAGCTGCACACAAACCGGCGCACAATACGATGTACTTTTTCATGTTTTCTTCTTTCTTTATTATTAAATTAAACTATACGTTCTAAAATCATCTGCGAAATTACAAAATATCGGGCAAATGGAGCAAAAAAACGTGCATAAAGTTTGTTAAATAAGGAAAAAGTAACCCTTTTCGTAAAAAAAAGTATGCTTTTTAGTGGCTTTTTCAAAAACTTTCCATAAATTTGCAATTACAAATCGTTTAATATTAACTTTAAAACAATACAATTATGAGAAGTTTAGGATTTTTCGGAGCATTCCTCGGCGGCGCCCTGGCTGGTGCAGTAATCGGTTTGTTGATGGCACCAGAGAAGGGTGAAGACACCCGTACTAAGATTTCTGATGCGGTTGACGACTTCATGAAGAAGCACAACATCAAACTGAGTCGCAAAGAAATGAGCGACCTTGTTGATGATATCACAGAAGCTGCACCTGAAGAATAATCAAGATGTTATCAAGCGACAAAAACGTAGAGACTATTGCCCAACTGGCAGAGATTGTCAAGCACTACTTGGGTATTCAGGCTGAATACTTCAAACTTGACGTGGTGGAGAAAGGTGTACGACTGCTGACGTTCTTTGCGCTGGCTATCGTGCTGTTTCTCATCATGGTGGGCGTAGTCCTATTTCTATCGTTGGCTCTCGCTTTCTGGCTTGGCTCTTACACGGGGACGGCTACGGCCTTCCTCGTGGTAGGAGGACTTCATCTGCTGATAGTCCTCGTTTTCCTGCTGAAACGCAAGACGTGGATTGAACGGCCTCTTGTCCGTTTCTTTGCCAATATGTTTTTAAACACCTGACCACCATGCAACTACCTGTTCAAGAACCCAAGACATCACGCACCTTTCAGACGCTTGAGGATATCCAAACGCGCAAAGAAGAACTGCTGGAACAGCTCCAAACGGACAACAACAAGTTTGGCAGCAAGTGGAGCCAGCTGGTTACCCCCAGCGAAAACAGTTCGAAGGCTGAGTTTGTAGGTAGTCTCCTGGCCAACAGCATCACCGTGATTGACGTGCTGCTGACCGTCCGTAAGCTATACAAAACCTACGGAGGAATATTCGGTTTAGGCAAGAAGAAAAAGAAGAGATAACCCCCGCGACGCTATACTTCTATCGATTGCCCGTCATAAGGAAAATACACATTCTCCGGCAGACGAGCATTCGCTTCATCGTGCAATCCTATTTCGTGTGTCACATGCACCAGATAAGTCTTATGCGCTCCTAACTGCCGCGAGAAACGGATAGCGTCATCAACCAGTTGATGAGAATGGTGCGGACGTTCAAACCTCAGGGCATTCACCACCAGTGTCTCCACCCCATCGAGATAGGGCAACGCTTCATCATGAATGGTCTTCATATCTGTGATATACGCCAGTTTACCTATCCGATAACCTAAGATAGGCATCTTGTCATGCATCACCTCGATAGGCATGATGTCTATATCCTTGACCTTGAATGACTGATAAGGGGCTATCTGGTGCACCTTCAGCAAGGGCACACCAGGATAGAGGTGTTCCTGAAAGCAATAAGGCATACTGAGCTTCAGTTGCTGAACGGTGATATCGTCGGCATAGATATGCAGATGACCGAACTTACAGAAGCCACGCAAATCGTCCAATCCTCCTACATGGTCGTAATGCACATGCGTGAGCAAGACAGCATCGAGCGGACTGAAAGGAAACGGCATCAACTGCATGCGGATATCAGGACCAGCATCTATCAAGATGCGCACCCCGTCACCTTCAAGCAATGCAGCCGTACGGAAGCGCTTGTCGTGCGGATCCTGGCTGTCGCATACAGCACAATGACAGCCCATAACAGGGACGCCCGACGATGTTCCTGTTCCAAGAAAAGTCAACTTCATATAATATTTACCTCCGGATGGATTTCTATTCCGAATTTTTCCTTCACATCGTTGATAATAGTCTGGCTGAGCGCAACTACCTCCTGTCCCGTTGCACCTCCACGATTGACAAGAACGAGCGCCTGCTTTTCATACACGCCTGCACGACCTAAGGACTTGCCTTTCCAGCCACATTGCTCAATCATCCAGCCTGCAGGAATCTTGACGTGTCCTTCATCAACAGGATAATGGGGCATATTGGGATATTTCAGCGCTAAAGCCTCATACTGTGCCTGAGGCACTATCGGATTCATGAAGAAACTGCCCCCGTTGCCAATGACTTTCGGGTCGGGCAATTTGGAATTGCGCAAGTCAATAATAACTTCACGCACCTGCCATGCCGTAGGACTGACGATTCCCCGCCGTTCCAATTCGGTGGTGATATTGCCGTAGTCCAAACGGGGTGAGAAGGTCTTTGAAAGACTATATTCCACACCTGTTATCAGATACCGGTTTTTCCATTCACGCTTAAAACGACTGTCACGATAGCCATAATGGCAATCTTCTGCCGAGATGACGCACACTTGCCCCGTAGGAATTTCCACCGCATATATCTTGCTAATCAACGCAGCGGCTTCCATCCCGTAGGCTCCGATATTCTGCACGGCACTGGCACCCACATCACCAGGTATGATTGACAGGTTTTCCAGTCCATATAATTCATGTTCAAGACTTCTGACAACCACTTCATCCCATACCTCACCGCTGCCACAGAGCATGTTTGTACCTTCAAAAGAACAGCCTTTGATAGCCGAATGTACCACGATGCCTTCATAATCGCGAGTGAGTAGCAGATTACTGCCTCCACCTATTATTATATAAGGTAGGTCTGATTCGCGCAACATCTGAGCCACTTGCTGCGCCTCCTCTATGGTAGCATACTCCAAAAACCGACGGCAATGGGCATCGACTCCAAAAGTATTGTGCGCCAACAGGCTATAGTTCTCCAAATCTCTCATGTTGTCATTTTTGTCAGTTTCCATTTGCCACCTTCGTGTTTAAAGGTCAGCTCCAATTCCAAACCGTTGGCAATACCTCGCAATACGAATATCTTACGACCCGTCTCCTTCTGCGGTTCACCGTACACGATGTTGTAAATCATGTTAGAAGGCAGATCGGGAGCGAAGGCTTCCCATGTGTCGGGTGTGATGACACCCTCCATCCGTCCGAAATCATCGTCTGGGTCGGGACCTACGAAATTCACGCTCTCACTCAAATGCTTGGCCTGAAAATCGTCCTCGTTTTTCGAGAACTGTTCATAGAACATCAGAAATGAAGCGTTCTTCGATTCGCTCAAAGGCATATGAATCACCTGCTGCAACATCCAAAGACCGTTCACCCTATCGAACACGAACTGCTTGACCGTCTTGGCTTCCAGATAAATTTTCTCCACAACGGCATGCTCTATGGTGGTGCTCTGCTGCACGCGCTCCATTTCCTCCTCACTATTGAACAGCAGGGTGTAGTAATCTTGGTTCATAAAGAAATACTCCATCTGCCACTGACCTTTACTGACGTAGCTCACTTCATCGCCGCGCATCACCTTCAGAGGGAATTTCACCCGTGAAGTCTGCAATTTCTTATTGGCAGCGAAATTGAAGATGAAATCATCAAAAAGTTCATCGGCAGCTTTCGGCATCGGTCCTTCCTCCGCTATCTCTTCCTGAAGAGTGGTGGCAGTGGTATCTACGGTCTGTGTAGAGTCTGCCGACTCTTCCGCAGCACTCTCGCTATTGTTCTTTTGTCCCTGACAGGCAACGAGCAATAGGCCTGCAATTCCAACGACAAATAGTAAACGTTTCATTCTTCTATGACTGGGTTCTATATATCAACACTCTCAAATTTGATGCAAAGGTACAAAATAATTGAGAATTCTTTGCAAGCAAATCGATTTTTTTATTGATTAGACAATTGATATTTGATAATTATTTTGTAACTTTGCACGCAAAATTAAATTTAACGCAAGAATATGATACTTGATAAGATAGACGAGCTGCTGAAAGAGGTGCAGCAAATGAGCGCTAAAAACGCTGATGAAGTAGAACAGCTTCGACTGAAATACCTCAGTAAGAAAGGTGAAATTACAGCCTTGATGAATGATTTCCGTAATGTAGCTGCCGACCAGAAGAAAACCGTTGGTATGAAAATCAACGAGCTGAAGACTTTGGCTACCGAGCGTATCAATCAGTTGCGTGAAGACTGCCAGTCGCAGGACAGCGGTGAGGAGTCCATTGACTTGACTCGTACTCCCTACCCCATTCAGTTGGGTACGCGCCATCCGCTGACTATTGTAACCAACGAGATTATCGATATCTTCTCGCGCATGGGATTCGTATTGGCAGACGGTCCTGAGGTGGAAGACGATTTGCATGTGTTCACCAAGATGAACTTTGCCGCCGACCATCCTGCTCGCGATATGCAAGACACTTTCTTCGTCAGTCAGCATCCCAACGATGTCACCAAGAACATCCTGCTGCGTTCGCACACTTCCAGTGTTCAGGCTCGCGTCATGGAGAACATGCACACCGAGGATGGTAAGCTGACGGCTCCTATCCGCGTCATCTGTCCTGGTCGTGTGTATCGTAACGAGGCTATTACAGCCCGTGCTCACTGTTTCTTCCACCAAGTAGAAGGCTTGTATATCGACAAGAATGTATCGTTTACCGATTTGAAACAGGTTCTGCTGTCGTTTGCCCGTGAGATGTTCGGTCCTGACACCAAGATTCGTCTGCGCCCATCTTACTTCCCCTTCACAGAGCCCAGTGCCGAGATGGATATCTCATGCTTCATCTGTGGCGGTGAGGGATGCGGATTCTGCAAACACACCGGTTGGGTGGAGATTCTGGGTTGCGGTATGGTTGATCCTAACGTGCTCGAACAGTGCGGTATCGATTCCAAGGAGTACAGCGGCTATGCCTTCGGTATGGGTGTTGAGCGTATCACCAACCTGAAGTATCGCGTCTCTGACCTGCGTATGTTCTCAGAAAACGATGTGCGCTTCCTCAAGGAATTTGAAGCAGCAAATTAAGTTGAGCGTTTAGATATACTGACTCTCCAAGAATTTTAACTCGGCTTCGAGCATCGCCAGTTTCGGCATCTCGAAGCCGACTTTTTTTGCCTCAGCGATAGGTCGCGTATATAAATAAGGTATTTCCATACGACGGTGGAAATCAAAGTCGAGTTTCATTGACGGACTATAGGGTATCATTGCATCCGTCATAGCCATCATCTGATCGGCAAACTCACTCGTCAGCTCATGGATGCCCAAAGCATTTGCAGCCCCTATCACCTCCATCATCTGGTCATAGATGAGTTGACGGGTAGCGGGATTCTTCATCAACTGATCTGTTGAGGTGTTCAGCGCCACCGTCATTCCGTTGAAAGGCATGTTCCATACAGCCTTCTTCCAGCGTGCCTCCAGATAAGGCACCTCGAAAGCCTGAATGCCCGCCTCTTGGAAATCGGCAAGTAGCTCGTGGTAACGAGCCTCGTCGCACGAATAATTGCCCAAATTGATAGAGCCAAAGAACTGGTGCGACACGCGCCCTGGTGACACTTTGCCCGAACAGATAAACGCCAGTCCTGCCACGATTTGCAACGATGGGAATACTGCCTGCAAATCGTCCTCAACACCGATACCGTTCTGTATCAGCAACACGACAGTATCAGGCTTCAGGATGGGTGGAAGCATTTCCTGCAACATATAGTTGTTAATGGTTTTCAGACACACCAGCACCACATCGACCTTAGACATCTGACGGGTGTCGTTGTAGGCATCCACCTCATCGAGATGGAAACTGCCGTCGCATGAATCTATCTGCAATCCATGTTGCTTCACATACTCATAATCCGAACGCAGCAGGAAGCTTACCTTACGTCCTGCCTTCATCAACCGCCCGCCATAGTATCCGCCTATGGCTCCTGTACCTATTACTGCGTATTCCATTCTTGTTAATCTGTATTTCTGCCCGCAAAATTACAAATAAGTAGGGAAAAAACAAAACAAACCTATTATTTTTCTTTAAAGATAGCCGTGCGTTTAGAAATTAATTTGTACCTTTGCAGGATAAATATTAAGACTAACAACTATGAATAAGAAAAATCTGATATTGACAGCTGTGATTGGCTTGTCCATACCTGCGATGGCACAGAAACCAGCTATTCAGCGTGATGCTACTATTGAAGCTAAAATCGAGAAGACACTCGCAAAGATGACACTCGACGAGAAAATCGGTCAGATGTTAGAGTTGAACCTCGACGTGATGGGCAACATGAAAGTGGAGAACGCTAAAGTGGACCGCGAGAAGGTGCGTTCAGTCATGCAACAGTATGGTGCTCCTAAAGCAGAACTGGAGAAACTGCTGAAGAAGACCGATGAACAGATTATCGAGAAACTCGGCAACTACCCCGTTGACATCTACCAAGGCGCCACCAAACGCGTATGGAAACTGAACGAGACCATGCTCGACACACTTATTTCCAAATGGAAGGTGGGTTCTATTCTCAATGCCCCAGGCACCCGTGCTCCACGAGTTGACCAATGGCTGCAATGGATTGGATTGATTCAGGAAAAGTCGATGAAGTATCTCGGCATCCCCGATATCTATGGTCTCGACCATAACCACGGCGTCACCTACGTGCAAGGTGGAACTCTGTTCCCCCAGCCTATCAATATGGGTGCCACGTTTAATACGGAATTGGTTAAGCGAGGAGCCGAGATAACAGCCTACGAAAGTCGTGCTGCCAACTGTCCTTGGGTATATAACCCCGTTGTTGACCTGAGCCGTGACCCCCGTTGGCCACGTGTCTATGAGAGTTTCGGCGAAGATGCCATCGTGAACTCCAAGATGGTGGTAGCAGAGATTAAGGGCTATCAGGGTGACGACCCCAACCACATCGACCGCTTCCATGTTGGAACCAGCACGAAACACTATTTCGCCTACGGTGCTCCTTGGACAGGTAAAGACCGTACACCAGCCTACCTTGCTCCACAGATTATCCGCGAGAAATATTTCGAGCCTTTCAAGCAGGCTGCTCTGGCAGGAACGCTGACCATGATGGTCAACTCAGCCTCTGTCAACGGAGTGCCCCTCCATGCCAGTTACGAATACCTGACGAAGTGGCTGAAGGAAGACCTGCAATGGGACGGATTCCTCGTCACCGACTGGGCTGACATCAATAATCTCTACTCTCGCGAAAAGATAGCCAAGGACAAGAAGGATGCCATCCGTATTGCCATCAACGCCGGTATCGACATGTCGATGGACCCCTATAGCGTGGAGTTCTGCGTACTGCTTAAAGAACTGGTACAGGAGGGCAAGGTATCCATGTCACGTATCGACGATGCCGTTCGCCGTATTCTGCGTGCGAAATATCGTCTGGGACTCTTCGAGGAACCCAATACGGGAGGCAAGGGCTACGAAAAATTCGGTTGCGACGAATTTGCAAAGGCTTCACTCATGGCAGCCGAGGAATCGGAAGTGCTTCTGAAGAACGAAGGCAATATCCTGCCATTGACTAAGGGTAAGAAGATTCTGCTGACGGGTCCCAATGCCAATCAGATGCGCTGCCTGCATGGCGGATGGAGTTACACATGGCAGGGCTCTAAAGCCGAGGAACTCGCTGAGAAATACAACACCATCTACGAGGCACTCTGCCAAAAATACGGTAAGGAGAACATCATTCTTGAACAGGGCGTCACCTACAACGAGGACGGAGCCTACTACGACGAGAACGAACCTCAGATTCAGAAAGCTGTTGATGCCGCTGCCAAAGCCGATATCATCATTGCCGCTATCGGCGAGAACAGTTATACAGAGACTCCAGGCAACCTGACCGATCTCTGGCTCTCAGAGAACCAGCGTAATCTGGTGAAGGAACTGGCTAAGACAGGCAAGCCCGTCATCCTCGTTCTGAATGAAGGCCGTCCACGTCTGATAGCCGACATCGAACCTCTGGCAAAGGCTGTGGTGAACATCCTGATTCCTGGCAACTATGGTGGCGATGCACTGGCAAACCTGCTGGCTGGCGATGCCAACTTCTCTGCCAAGATGCCTTATACCTATCCTCGTGAAATCAACTCGCTGAACACTTACGACTATAAGGTGAGTGAAGAGGTGGGCACTATGTCGGGAGCCTATAACTACGATGCCAAGGTGAGTCTGCAATGGCCCTTCGGCTACGGAATGAGCTATACCACCTACGAGTATTCCAATCTGAAAGTCAATAAGAGCCAGTTTACTGCTGACGACGTGCTCACCATCACGGTTGATGTGAAGAATACAGGTGCCCGCGCAGGTAAGGAGGCCGTACTGCTCTATTCGAGTGACCTCGTAGCAAGCATCGTACCAGACAACAAGCGTCTGCGCGACTTCACCAAGATTGCCCTGCAACCTGGCGAGACCAAGACCGTCACCTTCGAACTGCCTGCCAAGAATCTGGCATTTGTGGGTGCCGACGGTCGTTGGACGCTTGAGGAAGGTGACTTCCAGTTGAAGGTGGGCAATCAAGTAGTGGGAACGGCTTGCACAGAGACCAAGGTTTGGGATGAACCCAATATCTAAGACTGACATACTGCCACAAAAATGAAAAACGGACTGGTACTGGAAGGTGGAGCCATGCGTGGGCTCTGGACGGCAGGAGTGACCGATGTCATGATGGAACATGACGTCTGGCCCGACGGACTGATTGGCGTATCGGCAGGTGCTGCCTTCGGTTGTAATATCAAGTCGCGACAGATAGGTCGTGCCATTCGGTATAACATGCGTTTTGCCAACGATGCCCGCTATAGCGGTTGGCGCTCGCTGTTGACAACCGGCAATTATTTCAACGCACGTTTCGGTTACCATACCGTGCCCAAGAAATACGACATCTTCGACGACAACGCCTTCAACCAGAATCCGATGGAGTTCATCGTGGTATGTACGGATGTGGAAACGGGAAAAGCCGTCTATCAGCCTCTGAGTGAAGCCAACTACGACACCTACGAATGGATACGGGCTTCAGCCTCGATGCCGCTGGTGTCGAAAGTGGTGAAACTCGACGGTCGGAAATTACTGGATGGCGGTGTGGCTGACTCCATCCCCCTGGAGTATTTCGAAAGTATCGGCTACTGCCATAATGTAGTCATACTGACGCAGCCCAAGGGCTTCATCAAGAGTCAGAACAGTATGTTTCCCCTGATGCGAATGGCTCTGCGCAAATATCCTGCGTTCGTAGAAGCATTAGCGAATCGCCCCAATATGTATAATCAGGAACTTGCCTATGTAGCCAAAGCCGAAGAGGAAGGACGCTGTCTCGTGATACGTCCTGACGACTGGATTCCCATCGGCCACATCTCCCACGATCCGGACGAGATGCTCCGAGTCTATGAACTGGGACGCAAAGTGGGCGAACGCTATATCGAACAGATTAAAGACTTTTATAAGATATGAGAATAGACATTATAACCGTGCTGCCCGAAATGCTGGAAGGCTTCGTTCACGAAAGCATACTGGCACGAGCCGAGAAGAAAGGACTGGCGGAGATACGACTGCACAATCTGCGCGACTATACGTTGGACAAATGGCGTCGCGTGGATGACTATCCCTACGGCGGTTCGGCAGGCATGGTGATGCAATGCGAACCTATTGACCGCTGTATATCGGCTTTGAAGGCGGAACGCGACTACGATGAGGTGATTTTCACTTCGCCAGACGGTGAACGGTTTGACCAGCACATGGCCAACGAACTGTCGCTGAAGGGCAACCTCATCATCCTTGCCGGCCATTATAAAGGTATTGACCAGCGAGTGCGCGACCACCTGATTACCAAAGAGATATCCATTGGCGACTTCGTATTGACAGGAGGCGAGTTGGTGGCAGCGATGATAGCCGATGCCATCGTGCGGGTGGTGCCTGGTGTGATTGGTGACGAGCAGTCTGCCCTCTCCGACTGTTTCCAGGACGACCTGCTGGCTGCACCCATCTATACCCGACCTGCCGACTATAAAGGATGGAAAGTGCCCGATATCCTGCTTTCAGGCAACGAGGCAAAAATCAGAAATTGGGAATTGGAACAGGCTATGGAGCGCACCCGACGGCTCAGGCCAGACCTTCTGAAAGAATAAACCGTTCGCCGAGTTGGAACCCTTCTTCATAGAGACGTTCCAACTTGGCAACATCTTCCGTAATACGACCTACCTCCAAGGGCTTCTCAGGACGAATCACTATTACTTCGCCCCAATTCTCCATGCGCTCTATCAAATCGAGTTGTTTGTTATACTCTTCCGTCCGGTGGCTCAAAGCTACGCGAAGCCGTGGGTATTCACCATAGATAAACTTGGGAATCTTGATATCAGGCTCCGTAGAGCGATACCCCCGATTACGTGTCAGTATCACCACATTCTCCTGATGACCCGTATCGATGGAACGAACAATAGGAATACTGTCCACGATACCGCCATCAAGCATGGGAATACCGTCAACTTCCGTTATCTGAGCCACAAAAGGCAGCGAACTGGAAGCCTTGACAATCTGCGTCAGGCGCTGGTGGTCGTGCTTTTCCGACAGATACATGGCGCGCCCCGTCTTGCAATTGGTAGTTACTGCCTCAAACACGCAAGGGTTATGCTCGTAGGTATCATAATCGAAGGGAATCATCTCGTTGGGAAATCGTTCATACAGAATTTCAGGGTCGAAGATGGAACCGTTGACAATCAGACTCTTCAGCGAAATATAATCATACTTCTGCAGCATGTCGATGTTTGACCAACGGGCACGACGAGGTTGACGGCTCATATACGACAAACCGTTGCATGCTCCTGCCGAAACGGCTACTACATAAGGGAAATAAACCTCATGCTTCATAAAGGCATCAAGTACTCCTGAAGTAAAGACACCACGCATGCCTCCGCCTTCAAGAACCAGTCCTGTGTTAGATGTGATACGCATTTTAATGCTTTTTATGATGCAAAGGTAGTATTTTTTAATAAATAATGTGTACCTTTGCGAAGAATTAGAACAATATTACCGAAAACTTGAAATATGTTTGATAGAAATACGTACATTCAGCGACGTGCTGAACTCAAAAAACTGGTAGGCGAAGGAGTCATCGTACTCTTTGGCAATAACGAAGCACCTTGTAATTATCCCGCCAATTCATACTCCCCCATGCGACAGGATTCGTCGTTCCTTTATTACTTCGGACAGCATCGCGACGGACTGGTTGGTGTGATAGATATTGATAACGACAAAGAATGTCTTTTCGGTGACGATATAGATGTAGAGGATATTGTCTGGATGGGATTTACCCCCAGCGTAGCCGATTTGGCAGCTGAGGTAGGCGTAGCCGATACTGCCCCCCTATCCTCCCTTCGTTCCGTTTGCTGTGATATGATAGCAGCAAAGAGGACCATCCACTTCCTGCCTCCCTATCGCCACGATACGAAGATAGAAATCATGGACTTGCTGGGCATCCATCCTTCACAGCAGAAGGAAGCTGCCTCGCTTCAACTCATCAAGGCCGTGGTCAAGATGCGCTCCACCAAGGAACCGCAGGAGATTGAAGCCATCGACCGTGCCTGTGATGTAGGCTATGCGATGCATACAACAGCTCAATTGTGTATCTCGCCCGATAAAACCGAGCGTATGGTAGGTGGAATGGTCGATGGTATGGCGCGTGCGCTGAGTAGTGGCGTAAGCTTTGCTACCATCCTCACCCAGCATGGAGAAATCATGCATGGCAATCCTTCGGACGCCATGTTGGAAGCTGGACGTCTGGCGCTTTGCGATGCCGGATGCGAATTGAACGACTACTGCTCGGACAATACGCGTACCATGCCTGTTTCGGGTAAGTTTACCCAGCGCCAACAGGAAATATACAGTATTGTAGAGGCCTGTCACGACTACGTGTTGGAAGTAGCCAAGCCTGGTGTACGGTACATGGACGTACACTTTGCGGTATGCCGCATGATGACCGACCGACTGAAGGAACTCGGTCTGATGAAAGGCGATACCGAGGAAGCCGTCCGTGCAGGTGCCCACGCCATGTTCCTGCCTCACGGACTCGGACACATGATGGGTATGGACGTACACGACATGGAAGGACTGGGACAGATTTACGTCGGTTTCGACGACGAGACCCGTCCTAACCTCGAACAGTTCGGTACCAACTGTCTGCGCATGGGCAGACGTCTGGAGGAAGGTTTCGTGGTGACCGACGAACCAGGTATCTACTTTATCCCCGCGCTGATAGACCAATGGAAAGCCGAGGGACATTGCAAGGAGTTTATCAACTTCGAGAAACTGGAGACCTACAAGGACTTCGGAGGCATACGCATTGAGGACGATGTGCTGATTACCAAAGACGGTTGTCGCTTCATGGGTTCGAAACGCATTCCCTATCACCCTCAGGAGTTGGAAGCATTTATGGAAAAAAATAAAAATTAAAAATAAAGACTACAATGAAGAAGATTTTAACTTTCGCTTTGGTTGCTATGATAGCAACAGGCGCTCAGGCAGAAGAGAAGAAAGACTCTGCCAACAAAAACAAACCCGTGTTCACCGTGATTAAGGAAAATCCTATCACCTCCATCAAAGACCAGAACCGTTCAGGTACGTGCTGGGATTACTCTACCCTGTCTTACTTCGAGGCTGAGATTCTGAAGAAGACCGGTAAAACCTACGACCTCTGCGAGAGTTACGTGGCTAACAAGACCTACATGGACCGTGCCGTTCAGGTGGTACGTCTGCATGGTGACTGCCAGTTTGCACAAGGAGGTTCTGCCTACGACGTTCACTACGTGCTGCAGCACTATGGTATCTGTCCTGAGGATGCCATGCCTTTCCCAGGCTCACTCTATGGCGACTCGCTCAATAACTTCAACGAGTTCTTCTCGCTGATGGAGCCATACGTGGAGGCTGTTGCCAAGAACAAGGCACGCAAGATTTCCCCACAATGGAAGGTGGGATTGCAGGGTATTCTGGATGCCTATCTCGGCAAGTGTCCTGAGACCTTTACCTATGAGGGCAAAACTTATACTCCGAAGACCTTTGCCGCCAGCCTCGGACTCGACTGGAACGACTATGTCAGCGTAACCAGCTATACCCATCACCCCTTCTACACGGCCTTCCCCGTAGAGGTACAGGACAACTGGCGCAACCCGCTGTCGTATAACGTACCCATGGACGAGATGATGCAGATTATCGATAATGCCATCATGAACGGTTATACCGTAGCTTGGGGCGGCGATGTTTCTGAGGACGGATTCACCCGTCAAGGCTTGGCATACGCCATTGACGCCAAGAAGACCCAGAGTCTGCAGGGTAGCGATATGGCACGTTGGTTGAAACTGAGTGCTGCCAAGAAGCGCAATGTGATTGACTCGCTGGGATGCACCGTTCCTGAAATCGTTCCTACCCAGGAGATGCGCCAGGAGCGTTACGACAACTGGGAACTGACTGACGACCACGGTATGCTGATTTTCGGTATTGCCAAAGACCAGAACGGCAAGGAATACTATATGGTCAAGAACTCATGGGGCGAGAGTGGCGATTATAAAGGTATATGGTATATGACCAAGACCTTCATCGCCGCCAATACGATGGACTATACCGTCAATAAGAACGCTATTCCCAAGGACATCCGTAAGAAACTCGGGCTCTAAAAATGCATTATCAATGGAATTACAAACCACTCACACCCGAAAGACAACAAGCGGCTGAAGAACTGGCAGAGAAAATCGGCATGAGTCCTATCGTGGCTGATCTGCTGATTGGTCGAGGTATTAAGACGGAGTCGGCTGCCAAGCGATTCTTCCGACCGATGATGAACGAACTCATCGACCCGTTCCTCATGAACGATATGGACGTAGCTGTTGATCGCCTGAATGATGCTATGGGGCGCAAAGAGCGTATCATGGTCTATGGCGACTACGATGTTGACGGGTGTACAGCTGTGGCACTGGTATATAAGTTTCTGCAGCAGTTCTATTCCAATATTGAATACTATATCCCCAACCGCGAAGAAGAGGGCTATGGGGTGAGTATCAAGGGAATAGACTATGCGAAGGAGACTGACGTAAAACTGATTATTGTCCTCGACTGCGGCATCAAGGCAATCGAGGAGATTACTTATGCTAAGCAACTGGGCATCGACTTCATCATCTGCGACCATCATGTGCCCGACGAAGTGATGCCTCCTGCTGTAGCTATTCTGAACCCGAAGCGAGCCGACTCCACCTATCCCTTCAAGGACTTGTGTGGCTGTGGCGTGGGATTCAAACTGATGCAGGCCTTTGCCAAGAACAACGGCATACCGTTTGCCCGACTGGTTCCCCTACTCGACCTCTGTGCCGTCAGTATTGCTGCCGACCTGGTGCCTGTAGTAGGCGAAAATCGCATACTGGCTTTCCACGGACTGAAGCAGCTCAACCAGAGTGCATCCATCGGTCTGAAAGCAATTATCGATATTTGCGGATTGACGGGACGTGAACTGACCATGAGCGACATCGTCTTCAAAATCGGTCCACGCATCAATGCCAGCGGTCGTATGCAGAATGGCAAGGAGGCTGTAGAACTGTTGGTGGAACGCGACCTACAGAAAGCGTTGACCCAGGCCAACCGCATCAACGAATACAACGAGCAACGCAAGGATATAGATAAGCAGATGACCGAAGAGGCCAATGACATCGTTGCCCGACTGGAGAGTCAGAGTCACCAGAAATCGATAGTGCTCTACGACGAAGGATGGAAGAAAGGTGTGGTAGGTATTGTGGCATCACGCCTGACCGAACTCTACTATCGTCCTACCGTGGTACTCACCATCATCGACGGTATCGCCTCAGGTTCTGCCCGTAGTGTGGCAGGATTCGATATCTACGATGCCATTAAGAGTTGTCGCGACCTGCTGGAGAATTTCGGAGGTCATACCTATGCCGTCGGACTGACCCTCAAACAGGAGAATATACCTGAGTTCCGCCGGCGTTTCCAGGAGTATGTCAACGATTATATCCTGCCGGAACAGACTATGCCTACCCTGGATATTGACGAAGAGATAGACTTCAAGGACATTTCCAAGCGTCTGCACAACGACCTGCGCAAACTGGCTCCCCACGGTCCCGGTAATCCCAAACCATTGTTCCTGACGCGTAATGTCTATGACTATGGTACGTCGAAGGTGGTGGGCAGACATCAGGAGCATATCAAACTGGAACTCGTCGATTCCAAATCGGCGGTTGTCATGAACGGCATTGCCTTCGGACAGAGTGCCGAAGCCCGCTATATCAAGTCGAAGCGCTCGTTCGATATCGTCTATACCATCGAAGAGAATACTTACAAACGTGGTGAGGTGCAGTTGCAGATAGAAGATATTCGACCGTCGGAAAGTGAGCAACTATAACGAGATTCTCAAACGATACTGGGGCTACGATGATTTCCGTGGGGTACAACGGGAAATCATCGAGTCGATAGGCAGCGGACACGACACCTTGGGGCTGATGCCTACGGGAGGTGGCAAGTCCGTTACTTTCCAAGTACCTGCCCTCTCCATGGAAGGCGTTTGTATCGTGATTACTCCGCTTATTGCCTTGATGAAGGACCAGGTGCACCATTTGCGCCAACGGGGTATCATAGCGGCAGCCATCTATAGCGGCATGCATCGTGACGATATCATCCGCATCTTGGAAAACTGCATTCTCGGTACTACCAAACTGCTTTATGTATCGCCCGAACGACTGGGCAGCGACCTCTTTCAGGCGAAACTCAGACACATGCGGGTAAGTTTCATTACTGTTGATGAAGCTCATTGTATTTCGCAATGGGGCTACGATTTCCGTCCCTCCTACCTGAAGATAGCCGATATCCGACATATCTGTCCTGACGTTCCCGTACTGGCTCTGACGGCAACCGCCACCCCCAAGGTCGTTGACGATATCTGCGCCAAATTAACTCTCAACTCCAAACTCTCAACTTCCTTCCGCGTCTTCCGCATGTCGTTCGAGCGCAAGAACCTCACCTATCTCGTGAGTCATGCTACCGACAAGCAGGCGGACTTGATTCATCTGCTGGACGGCATGAAGGGTTCTGCCATTGTCTATGTGCGAAGCCGACGCCACGCCCGCGAGGTAGCTGAAATGCTGACAGAAGCGGGCTTGAGTGCCACCTTCTATCATGCCGGACTGGAATCTGCCGTCAAGGACCAGCGTCAACGCGACTGGCAGCACGACCGTGTGCGTATCATGGTGGCTACCAATGCCTTTGGTATGGGTATCGACAAGTCTGACGTCCGCATGGTGGTGCATTACGACTGTCCCGACTCCATCGAGGCTTATTTCCAGGAGGCTGGTCGCGCAGGACGTGACGGCCAACCGGCTCGCGCCATCCTACTCTATAATGCTTACGACGAGCCCAAACTCCATAAACGTATCAGAGACACCTTCCCCGAAAAAGACTATATCCGTAAGGTTTACGAACATCTGGCCTACTACTACCAGATAGCGACTGGCGACGGCTATGGCGTCACCCGCGAATTCAATATTGACGACTTCTGCCACAAGTTCAAGCACTTCCCCGTTCCCGTACATTCATCCCTGCAGATTCTGCAACGGGCTGGGTATATCGAATATCTGGAAGAACAGGACAATCAGGCACGGGTGAAGTTTATCGTTACGCGTGATGATCTGTACCGACTGCGAGGCGATACGCCTCATGAAGAGAAGGTGATTGTAGCCCTTCTCCGTAATTACGGAGGTCTGTTTGCCGATTATGGTTTCGTTGACGAGAGTATGATAGCCCACCAATGCGGTCTGAAGCCCAACGATGTCTATCAGACCCTGAAATTGCTCTCCGAAAAGCACGTCATCCAGTTCATACCCCGCAAGCAGGTGCCCTACGTCCGCTATCTGCAACGGCGTGAGGATAGCGAGCACGTCATGCTGCCCCCTGCCGTCTATGAAGAGCGATTGGCGCAATACCAAGAGCGTATCGAAGCCATGCTGCACTATGCCAAGGACGACAGCAAGTGCCGCAGTCGCCAACTGCTGGAGTATTTTGGTGAGAAGAATGTCAGGGATTGCGGTATGTGCGACGTATGCCATAACGCTTCAAAAACAGATATTCAACAGGTGCAGCAACAGATTCTGCGACTATTGGCAGACCGGAAGCAGCATCATCTTACAGAACTATACCGCCTGCAACTGCCCAGGGAAGAGTTGGACCAAGCCCTCGCCTACCTTCTGAAAGAAGAGTATATCATACAGCAGGACGGCTATCTCCTGATTCCATAAAAAAAGCTGTACCCACATGAAGGATACAGCTTTCTTTTTATGCTTTACAGAGATTAGTCTTCCTGATTCTCTGGACGCAACTTGCGAACAGTCTCACCGGCACGCCACATCTCCTGGTTGTGCATAGCCTCGAGCTCTTTCTCCAGACCGGCACGATAGTCGGGCTTAGAGTTAGCATCGATGGTGATCTGAGCCTCGTTACCAGTCTTTACTGAGTAGTACAGCCACTCCATCACAGGCTTGATGGCATCGTGGAAACGGGGAGCCCAGTCGAGCGCACCACGCTGAGCAGTAGTAGAACAGTTGGCATACATCCAGTCCATACCCTTAGCTCCGAACAACGGGCCAAGGCTCTGGGTCAGCTCCTCAACAGTCTCGTTGAAAGCCTCAGAGGGAGAGTGACCATTCTCACGGAGCACCTCATACTGAGCCAACAGCAAGCCCTGGATAGCACCCATCAGCGAACCGCGCTCACCAGTCAGGTCAGAGGTAGCCTCACGCTGGAAGGTGGTCTCGAACAAATAACCGGCACCGATACCAATACCGAAGGCCAATGTCTTCTCCTTAGCCTTACCCGAAGCATCCTGGTAAACAGCATAAGAGCAGTTCAGACCACGACCCTCGCAGAACATAGTGCGGAGTGAAGTACCAGAACCCTTAGGAGCTACCATGATAACGTCAACATCCTTTGGAGGAACAACACCGGTACGATCGCTCCAGTTGATAGCGAAACCATGGCTGTAATACAAAGTCTTACCGGGCTTCAAATACTTCTTAATAGTAGGCCATTGCTGAATCTGACCAGCGTCAGAAAGCAGCATGCAGAGGATAGTACCCTTCTCAGCAGCTTCCTCGATAGAGAAAAGTGTCTTGCCGGGAACCCATCCGTCGGCTACAGCCTTGTCGTAGGTCTTACCCTGACGCTGGCCAACGATAACGTTGAAACCATTGTCGCGCAGGTTACAAGCCTGACCAGGTCCCTGAACACCATAACCGATGACTGCGATTACTTCGTCCTTCAATACTTCACGTGCCTTCTCAAGTGAGAATTCTTTGCTGGTGACCACTGTTTCCATGACGCCACCGAAATTCATTTCTGCCATAATTGCAAATGTTTTAAATGTTATACTAATAAAAACTTACTTTACTCCTACAAACTTCCACATCGTCGTCCTTACAGATGCGGATATTGAATGCGTCGCCTTCCTGCTCCATATAGAAGCTGAGCTTGTCGCCGGCATGGGCTTCAGCTACGTAGGCTATCTCGAAGCGCTTCACCTGGTGCTCACGATACCAGTCGAGATCCCAGAGGTCGAGTACGTGCTCGATGTATTTCACGCTGTTGATGTGTCCGTTGATATCCACATCATTATAATAGGTGTCGATGGTACGCACGAAACGGGCTTCGTCCGACATCTTTACGCGACCACCCTTGTCGATAGGGCATTCCTTGTCCTTGACAATCCAGTTCTCAATAGCTCCGTTGTCGATGGAATAGATGTCGGTTGGCTGACGTGTCTCGGTGTCAATCATTGCCCAGATGCTGCGTCCGTAACCATAAGTGTGTCCGTCGTTTCCGATGACGGCAAAATTACGACTGGTGAAATAGCGCATGGCTGACTCCACCCATGTCTCGACATTGAACTTGGTATATTGCTGGGGCATCTCCGCCATCTCGATAGCCAGACGCGAGAGCACCCACGAACGGTTGATGGTCATCAGATACTTCATACCGAAACCGCGTGCCGAACTATGGAAATCGGCTGCGTTCAGCATGTGGTTACCCATGTGCCCCATGAACAGACGGCCATTGAAATCACAATGGAACGGCTCTGCCATAAACTCGTAGCACCCTACCTTATCCATTCTGCCGTTCCCTTTCTTCCAAGAATTCGCTCACCTGTTCCTGTGTGCCGCGTGTCACGGCAATACGTCCGCTGCGGGTATATTGCAACACACAACCATATTCGTCCAATGCACGATAGAGCGATATGATGTCCTCCGTTCGTCCACTCTTCATCACGATGATATAGGTGGGGTTCACCTCCGTTATCTTGGCATCGTGGCGACGGATGGTGCGCGATATCTCCGGATTCTGCATCACCAGGTCGGTCTGCAACTTATAGAGTCCTGCCTCACGGATGAACAGCTGGTCGTCGGTGAAGTAGTTGGCCTTGATGACATCCACCTTCTTCTCAATCTGCTTGGTGATTTTGATAATCTGGTCTTCATCGCTCCATGCCGTGATGGTGTATTTATGCACACCCTCTATCGACGATGCCGACACGTTCAGACTCTCGATATTCACCTGGCGACGGGTGAATACGGCTGTCACCTGATTCAATATACCGGCAATATTCTCCGAATAAACCAGCAGCGTATATAGTTTCTTTTTGTCTTCCATTACTTCAATCTTTCAATTTTTCAATCCTTCAACTCTCCTACACTTCCAGCATCATATCGTTCACGTTCATTCCCGGAGGCGTCATAGGCAGCACGTCGTCGTCTTCCTTGATAGCACACTCAAGAATAAAAGGCCCGTCGGTCGTCAGCATCTTCTCGACGGCAGCAGCCAGATCGTTGCGGTCGGTTACGGCCTGATAAGCGATGCCATAGCCCTGGGCTATCAGTTCGTAGCAGGGATTCATCATCTTGGTGAACGACTTGCGGCGCATCCAGAACATATCCTGCCACTGGCGCACGTTGCCCAGATAGTTGTTATTGAGCAGAATCATCTTGACGGGTGACTGCTGCTCCATGATGGTACCCAGTTCCTCGATGCACATCTGGAAACCGCCATCGCCCATGAAACAGCACACCATACGGTCAGTAGCAAAAGTGGCACCGATAGCGGCTGGCATACCGTAACCCATCGTTCCCAGTCCACCGCTGGTACAGATACTGCGCTTCTCGGGATACTTGAAGTAGCGGGTTGCAAATAGCTGATTCTGACCAACATCCGTCACGAGGACAGTACCGCGTGGAGCCTTCTCAGCAACCACATTCACCACCTCGCCCATCAGCAACGGACCCTGTGTGGGATGGATGGCGGGCTCGATAACTTTCTCGCGCTCTTTGCAGTCGAGTTCCTTGAACGAATCGTGCCATTCGCGGTGCTTATTGGAATGCAGCAAAGCCGTGATAGCGGGCAACGACTCCTTACAGTCTGCCACTACAGCCACATCGGTCTTCACGTTCTTATCTATCTCGCTACGGTCAATATCCAAATGAATAATCTTCGCCTGCTTGGCATACGTCTTCGTATTACCCGTCACACGGTCGGAGAAACGCATACCGATGGCTATCAGCACGTCGCACTCCTGCTCTTTCAGGTTGACGGCATAGTTGCCGTGCATACCCAGCATACCCACGTTCAGGGGATGGTCGGATGGCAATGCCGACAGACCCAGCATGGTGCGTCCGGCAGGAATATCGGCTTTCTCCAGGAATGCTTTCAACTCTTCCTGTGCATTACCCAGCTCTACGCCCTGCCCTACCAGCGCCAAGGGGCGCTTGGCATTGTTGATCAGTTCGGCAGCCTGACGTACAGCCTCTTCATTCAACTGGGGCTTGGCTACGTACGAACGCACGAAATCAACCTTCTTGGGTTCCCATTCTACCTCCTCTACCTGTGCGTTACGAGGGAAGTCGAGCACTACAGGACCCGGGCGACCGCTACGTGCAATATAGAACGCACGACTGACAGCCCAAGCCACATCCTCGGCATGACGAATCTGGTAAGCCCACTTACAGATAGGCTGAGCCACACCCACGAGGTCAACCTCCTGGAAGGCATCGGTACCTAAGGCTGAAATAGCCACCTGTCCGGCTATCACCACGATGGGCGTTGAGTCAAGCATGGCATCAGCCACACCCGTCAGCGTATTCGTGGCACCGGGACCGCTGGTCACCAAGGCTACACCTACCTCGCCACTGACGCGGGCATAGCCCTCAGCAGCATGTACGGCACCCTGTTCGTGGCGCACCAATATATGGTCAAAACATTTCTTTTCACCTCGTGTGTAGTCGAATAGCGAATCGTACGTGGGCATGATAGAGCCGCCAGGG
>OCTX014522387.1_pt1 | contig 26918 bp, 19 predicted proteins | sample 1539691 | NCBI WGS metagenome assembly OCTX01 (sample SAMN02144231, study PRJEB22623) | gut metagenome | biome: sheep rumen | host: Ovis aries | place: New Zealand
CTGTCCCCCCTAAAGGGGGCGAGGGAAGCCCCAACGCGAAGGAAGCCTCCCCTACGGGGGGAGGTTTGGTGGGGGCAAGTCTCTCCCCCCAGGGGGAGTCGGAGGGGGCTTCGGAGGAGGTTTCAATCATTCTCTTCAACCATTCCTCGTCTGTTGTCACTGACAGAGCGTACTATGAAACCATCCGAGACAAGGACAACTATTTTCCCAGTCCTTCGCTGTTCGTCTATACGCTCCCAAACATCGTAACTGCCGAAATAGCCATACGCCATCATTGCCGGGGAGAAACCACATTCTGCATTCTGCCCAAAAAAGACAGTCTGCTCATGCGGCAAATACAACGGGCTGCCATGCAGGACACCAACACCCGAAGACTGCTGACTGGATGGATTGACTGCGAAGATGAGAACCATTTCGAGGCCCAACTGGAAATAATCGAATCAAAAAAAGAAGAATCGTAAAACAATTTTCATATAAACCTATGGAAGAATTGACAAAACAACTAAAAGAGCAAATCATCGAGGCTCTCAACCTGGAGGAAATGACTCCCGACGACATCGACAACGACGACGCCCTCTTCGGAGAAGGACTGGGGCTTGACTCCATCGACGCACTCGAACTGATTGTGCTTCTGGAAAAAAGCTATGGCATCAAACTGGGCAATCCCGCTGAGGGAAAAGCCATTTTCAAGAGCGTCAACACCATTGCTGACTACGTAAGCAAAAACCGAAAGAAATAACGATAACCACAACGCCAGTTGCCGAATGTCAATAGACTATCGCCAATGGAAAAAATCGTCATAACCGGAGAAGGCATTGTCTGTGCCATAGGCACCGACAAGCAGTCTGTCCTACACGCGCTTCTGAAGGGTGAAAGCGGTGTCGGCACCATGTGCCACCTGCACTCCGTCCGCAAGGAGCTGCCCGTTGGCGAAGTGAAGCTGTCGAACGACGAGATGAAAGCGCAGCTGTCCATTGCTCTTCCCATCGGCCAGCGAGCGTTGGATTCCGCTGACCGGGAACTGAGCCGCACGTCGCTCATGGGCATGCTCGCCATAAAACAAGCTCTGGAAGACTCGAAACTCATGGTTCAGAGCTCAGAGCTCAAAGCTCAAGGCTACAGGACGGTGCTCGTTTCGGGCACAACCGTTGGCGGAATGGACGTTACCGAAAACCTCTTTGCCAGTCTGAAGGAAAGCGACGCTTGCTTGCCGTGGCTCAACAACCACGACCCAGGCAGTTCTACCCGGCAGATGGCCAATCACTTCGGCGTATTCGACGAATACACCACAATCTCCACTGCCTGTTCGTCGGCTGCCAACGCCATCATTGCAGGAGCCGAGATGATACGCAGCGGCGAAGCCGACATCGTAGTCGCCGGAGGTGCCGAGGCCCTCACCCGATTCCATCTCAACGGGTTCAACTCGCTCATGATTATCGACCGCGAGCGTTGCCGTCCTTTCGACCGCGACCGAGCAGGACTCAATTTGGGCGAGGGGGCGGCCTATGTGGTACTCGAGTCGGAGGCCAGCGCGCGCAAACGAAGCGCCCCCATCCACGCCGAGTTGGCCGGATGGAGCAATGCCTGCGACGCGTTCCACCAGACAGCCACTTCACCCGAGGGCGAAGGCCCCTATCTGGCCATGACCCAAGCCATCGCCATGGCAGGACTGCAACCAGCCGACATACAGTATGTCAATGCCCACGGCACAGGCACCCCCGACAATGACCGAAGCGAAAGTGTGGCGCTCCGCCGGGTTTTCGGCAGCGATGTGCCGCCTGTTTCAAGCACCAAGCCCTTCACAGGGCACACCACCAGCGCGTCGGGCAGCATAGAGACCGTCATCAGCCTGCTGGCCATTCAAAACGGATTCATCCCCGCCAACTTGGGCTGGAAGCACCCCATGGACGAAGGCGTCAAGCCATCGCTTGGTGTGAGGGAGGCCCATCTGGACGCCGTACTCTGCAACGCCTTCGGTTTCGGAGGCAACGACTCGGCACTCGTGCTGCGAGCCCCCCAAGCCCCCCTCTCATCCAAGCCCCCCTCTTATCCCCCCTGGGGGGGAAGTCCCAATCCGCGGCAAGTCTCTCCCCCCAAGGGGAGTTGGAGGGGGTCTCTCTCCGTTGATGCGGATTTGAAATCCGCATCTCATGAGTCGGGGATTTTAAATCCCCTCAAACACGGGGCTTTTGGAAGGCTCAAAGTTCTGAGCCGTGTAGAAATCAACGACGAAGAGGAACTGAAAGAAATCCGCAACTACGTCAGTCCCATGGAGTCGCGGCGTATGGGCAAACTGCTCAAGAGTTCGTTGCTCGCATCGCTGAAAGCTCTCAGCCAAGCAGGCATAGAGACACCCGACGCCATCGTGACCGCCACCTCACAGGGATGTCTGGAAAATAGCGAACGCCTGTTGGAGCAGCTCGAAAGCGAGGGGGAAACTGCCACGCTCAGCCCCACCCTATTCATGCAGAGCACTCACAACACGCTCGGCTGCAACATTGCCATTCGCACCGGCTGTCACGGTTACAATGTCACCTACACCCAAGGAGCCGAATCGCTAGAATGGGCGCTGCGCGACGCCCGCAGGCTGCTGCGCTCGGGCAAATGCAACAATGTGCTGGTGGGCTGCCACGACGAAATGACGCCCCTCTTTGCCAGTTTTGTGGAGCGGCTGCAATGCCACATTCAAGACGGAAGACTTGAAGAAGGCTTTTTGAGGAGAGGCCCTGGCATCCGCTCGGTGGCAATGGTATTGGCCATTGACAACGACAACAATAACGAAAACGAAGAATAAGAGCATGTGGAAAATCATTCCTTACGCCATCGTTCAGAGTCTGTTGCTCGCCGGAGGACAGGTGTTTCTGAAGTTTGCCCTTGCCCGCATGGCTGCTTTCGGATGGTCGAAAGAGTTTTGGGTGAGCCTGCTGCTCAACTGGCAGTTTGCCGCCTGCGGCATCTGCTTTGGCGCGGGTTCGCTGCTGTGGATGTACATAGTGAAAAACTTTCCGCTGAGTGTGGCCTACCCCATGGTGAGTCTCAGCTATGTTTTCGGTATGCTGGCTGCCATCGTCTTTTTCCACGAGAGGGTGGCTCCCACTCAATGGCTGGGCGTTTTCCTCATCATGGCCGGATGTTGCCTGGTGGGGGTGAAGAGTTAGGAGTTAAGAGTTAAGAGTTAAGAGTTAGGAGTTAGGAGTTCAAAATAATCAAAATGCAATGAAGAGAAATATCATTTTCTGGCTGTTCTGCCTTTTGGCTCTGCCGCTCATGGCCCAACAGGTGGATGAGGGCCAGGTGAAAAAGCAAATCAGCCAAGCTGCAGCCAAGATAAAGTCCATGCAATGTGACTTTGTGCAGACCAAGCACTTGAAAATGCTCAACGACAAAATGGTTGCGAAGGGCAGAATGTACTACCAGCAAAGCGATCGGCTGCGATGGGAGTACACTGCACCCTATACCTACACGTTCGTTATCAACGGGCAGAAGGTAATGCTAAAGAACAACCACCGCAACGACGTGATGGACACTGGCAGGAACAAAGTGTTCAAAGAGATTGCCCGCCTGATGATGGGCAGCGTCACGGCTGGCAGTCTGACCGACTCTCGTGACTTCAAGGCCAGTTTTTCTGCGGCTAAGGGGCAATGGGTGGCAACACTGCTGCCACGGCGAAAAGACCTGAAAGCCATGTTCCAGAAGATCACGCTCTATTTCGACCGTGAGAAACAGATGGTCGGACGAGTGGAAATGACTGAAAAGAATGGCGACCGCACAATCATCGAACTCATCAACGCTAAGACCAACATTCCCATCAATGCCAGCATATTTGCCATCAACAAGTAGAGCCCCCCTCTCATCCCCCCGGGGGGGGAAGTCCCAACGCACAGGAAGCCTCCCCTACGGGGGGAGGTTTGGTGGGGGCCTCGTTTGTCTGTTGGTGTGTTTGCTGTGGTGCCAGAGTCTCTGCGCTCAGCAGGCGCTGCCCACGGCGGAAGGCGAGAAGGCGCGTTATCGCGTCTTCGTAGAAATGCCTCGGGGCTATGTGAGCGGCATTTGCATCCTGATGCGCGAGGGCGAATCGCTGAAGGGCTCCATCTTCAACGAGTTTGGCATCTCTGCAATGGATTTCACCTACTCTCTGAAAAGCGACAAGGTGAAACTGCACAACCTGATGAAGATGCGGGGCCGTTGGTATGTAAGGAGGGTGCTGCGCAAAGACTTAAGCCATCTGATTCATCAGCTACAACAAGGCTGCTACGATTATACAGACCAGAAACACCACATCAGTTTCAAACTGACGCCATTGGAAAATTGACAATTGATGATTATGACCATTAAAGTGAAACAATGATATTGCGAGACAGTCTATACACCATCAGACAAAGAACCACCGACGGCAAGGCCGTGCGCTTCGACATTGTGCTCAATGCTGAGCATGCCATCTTCAGGGCGCATTTCCCAGGCGAGCCCGTTACGCCGGGCGTGTGCATCTTGCAGATGGCGAAAGAGCTGTTGGAGGAGGAACTGCACGGGTGCTACGAGATTCAATCGGTGAAGAACGTGAAGTTTTTGGCTGTCATCTCGCCTGTAGAAACACCCTTGGTGACTTTTACAATCGGGAAAATGGCCCACGACGAGTCAGACCAAACCGTAAAAGCCCAGTTGACCGTGGAGGGAGACGGAAAGCCCATGGCCAAGATTTCCTTCACACTGAAAAAAAAGGATTGACAGTTAAACCTTGAATAGTGCATATATGAACACTTCGACCGACGACATCAAAAAAACGCTCTGCGAGAGAGGCATCTGCGTACTGATTCCGACATACAACAATGGTGGAACCATCGGCCGTGTGGTGCGCGAAGTGCAAGCCTATTGCAAGGACGTCATCGTGGTAAACGACGGCAGCACCGACGACACATCGGCCATTCTGCACGGCATTGGCGGCATTTCGCTGGTGGAATATCGGGAGAACATAGGCAAGGGCTACGCACTCAAGCAAGGATTCAAGAAAGCGCTCGCCATGGGTTTTTCCTTCGCCATCACCCTGGACGGCGATGGCCAGCACTACGCGGCAAGCATTTCCGATCTGCTGCGCGCCAACCAGGAGCACCCGAAAGCGCTCATCGTGGGCAGCCGACGGTTGGATGGCGTTGACAGGTCGGGGGGCAGCAACTTTGCCAACAAATTCTCCAATTTCTGGTTTTGGGTGCAGACAGGCCGCCGACTGCCCGACACGCAGACGGGCTGCCGGCTCTATCCGCTGAAGAGATTGCCCGGTTGGCGGTTGCTCACCTCGCGCTACGAGGCCGAGCTCGAATTGCTGGTGTTTGCCTCATGGCACGGTGTGGAGCTGGTGTCGGTACCCATCGACGTCTATTATCCACCGCGCGAGGAGCGTGTCAGCCATTTCCGACCCGTCAGAGACTTCGCCCGCATCAGTGTGCTCAACACGGTGCTTTGCCTGCTGGCCGTCATCTACGGTCTGCCCCTGCGTCTGCTGCGCTGGCTGGAGAAATGTGTGCGGACGCTCTACACGCTGCTGATGTTCATTCTCATCATGATGGGCATCATCACTCCCTCCGTTTGGGTTTATCTCAAGATAGCCCAATGGCGCATCCGCCGCGAAGAGAAGAGGGGAAGGAAAAAGGAGAGCGAGCGAATGAAAGAGGACGTGAGGCGCAACATGCGCAGGGTCATCCATCGCTTCGCCCGCTTCGTGATGCTGGGCCATGGCATACCCGGCACGCGCTTCAGCTACAAGGTGGCTTCGGCCAACTGTTTCGACAAGCCCCACGTGGTGGTTTGCAACCACCAGTCGCACCTGGACCTGATGTGCATGCTCATTTTCACGCCCAACATCGTTTTCCTCACCAACGACTGGGTGTGGCGCAATCCCTTCTACGGCCTTGTCATCCGCAACGCCGGTTATTGTCCCGTGGCCAACGGCATGGAGGAAATGATGCCCCGTCTGCGCCAGTTGGCCGAGCAGGGATGCAGCATAGCCGTCTTTCCGGAGGGCACACGCTCGAAGACATGCAGGATAGGGCGGTTCCACCAGGGCGCCTTCTACCTGGCGCAGCAACTGAATCTCGACGTTCTTCCCATGTGCCTCTACGGACCGGGGAAGGTGCTCCCGAAAGGCAAACACAGCCTCAACCGCGGCCCCATCTATATAGAGGTGGGCGAGCCCATACCCCAGCAGCGTCTGGCAAACATCGGCGGCACACGCGAGCAGGCTTCCTACATGCGAAAACTATACATCAACAAATATGAGGCAATGGCCAACCGATTTGAAAAAAGATGAAAAAGGTAGTCATCATAGGCAGCGGACTGGGAGGGCTCTCGTGTGGAGTCATTCTGGCAAAGAACGGTTACGATGTGACCGTTCTGGAGCAGGCTGCCCAAATAGGCGGATGCTTGCAGTGCTTCTCGCGCAAGGGCGCCCGCTTCGAAACGGGCATGCACTTCATTGGCAGCGCTGCCAAGGGGCAGACGCTCCACAGGCTGATGAACTATCTGGAAATGGCGGACGATGTGCAACTCATGCAACTCGACCCCAACGGCTACGACGTGGTGAGTCTGCAGGGGCAGCAGTTTCGTTTTGCCAACGGACGAGAAGCCTTCATCGAACAGATGGTCGGCTATTTTCCCCGCCAGCGCGACAATCTGGAGCGTTACTTCGACCTTGTTGAGCGCGTGGCCAACGCATCGTCGCTCCACTCGCTGAAATATGCTGAAACGGACTCCATGATGGACACCGAGTTTCAGCTGCGAACCGTCAACGAGGTCATCGAGACAATCGTGGACGACCCGCTGCTGGCCAAAGTGCTGGTGGGCAATCTGCCCCTCTACGCCGCCAGGCGCGACAAGACTCCGTTCTCCACCCACGCTTTCATCATGGACTTCTACAACCAGAGTGCCTTCCGCATTGTGGGCGGCAGCGACCGCATGGCACTCTCCATGCGCCAAACCATCGAACGCTACGGGGGGCGCGTCTATACTGGATGCAAGGCTACGCGCATTGTCTGCGACGACACCCACGCCACGGGGGTGGAGGTCAACGGCGAGCAACTACTGCAGGCCGACATCGTCATCAGCGACGCCCACCCCGTGAGAACGCTGGAACTGCTCAGCGAAACGCACCTCATAAGGCCTGCCTTCCGCCAGCGAGTCAACAACATGCCGCAGAGCATTGGCGGCTTTTCGGTGTATCTGAAGTTCAAGCCGAACCGCGTACGCTACATCAACAACAACTTCTATGCCTACGCGGGCGACACTCCTTGGGGATGCGAAGACTACGACGAGACTTCATGGCCCAAGGGGTTCCTCTATATGCACTTTTGCCCTGAGGGGGCTCTTTCCAAGGGAGCTGACGAGGGGCTTTATGCCAGCACGGGAGTGGTGCTTTCGTACATGCACATGGAAGATGTGGAGCGATGGGAAGGAACACGTGTGGGGCACCGTGGAACCGACTACGAGGCTTTCAAGCGGCTCAAGGCCGAACGGTTGATTGACGCTCTGGAGCAGCACTTCCCCTGCATCAGAAACGACATTGAAAACTACTACACCTCCACCCCACTGACCTACCTCGACTACACGGGCACGGCTCGTGGCTCAATGTACGGCGTCGCCAAAGATGTGGCCCTGGGGGCTGCCGGGCGCATCTCCCACCGCACCAGGGTTCCCAACGTGCTGCTCACGGGGCAGAACATCAATTCACATGGCATGCTGGGGGTGATGGTGGGCACCATCGTAACATGCAGCGAGTTGCTGACGGCCAAAACCATCTATGAACAAATAATGAAGAACAAATAATGAAAGATGTGGTCATCATAGGCGCTGGTCTGGGCGGACTGTTCACGGCAGCCCTGCTGGCTAAGGAGGGCTTCCGGGTGACGGTTCTCGAGAAGAACGCCACCATTGGGGGAGGCCTGCAGAATTTCAACCGTTTCGGCGTTTCGTTCGACACGGGCATGCACGTCGTGGGCGGCATGCAACCAGGGGGCAGCATACGCCGCATCTGCGAATACCTGGGCATTGCCGACAAGATTAGGCTGCGCGACGTTGACGACGACTGCACCGACAGCATCTTCTTTGCCGAAGACCATGCCACCTACCGCATTGCCAAGGGGCGCGACGGTTTCGTGGACTCGTTGGCCGCGTATTTTCCACATCAGCGCGAACAGCTGCAACGCTATGTCGCCGCGCTCTATGAGATGGTGGAACAGATAGACTTGTTCAACCTGCGCCCTTCAACGGGTGGCGCGACGCTTTTTGCCCACTCTGAGGACTTCATGCTTTCCGCCGACCGATTCATCGGCAAGTATATCGACGACGGGCGGCTGGCCAACATCCTGGCTTACCTCAGCCCGCTCTATGGCGGACGGCGCGGGCGGACACCAGCCTTCGTCCACGCCATCGTCAACGTGCTCTACATCGACGGCCCAAGCCGCTTCGAAGGGGGGAGCGCCCACATGGCCCACCTGTTGGCCGACGTGGTGGAACAGCATGGAGGCCGTATATACACACGCCATGCCGTGGAATGGGTGGAAGTGCAAAACCGGCGGGTGGAGTATCTGCGGACGGAGGGCGGCGAAAGGTTCTGTGCCGACTGCTACATCTCCGACATCCACCCCTGCAGCCTGTTCGGGCTCATGCCCACCGACGCGCTGCCCAAGGCCTACACCAACAGGCTCAACAGCATCCCCAACGCCCACTCGGCCTTCTCGCTGTTCGTCAAACTCAAGCCCGGCACCTTCCCCTACATCAACCATACGGAGTACTACATGTCGCGTTACGACGAGATATGGAGTTTCGACGCGCCCCGCACGTTTCCCTTGGGGTTTCTCTTCATGACTCCGCCCGAGGTGGACCAAGGCCCCTGGGCCAACAAGGCCATCATCACCGCACCCATGCAGTTCAGCGAGGTGGAACGCTGGGCAGACACACGTGTGGGCCATCGTGGGAAAGAATACGAAATGTGGAAGCAGCAGAAGGCGGAAGTCATCCTGAAGATAGTGGAAGAAATGCTCCATCCAGGATTCATGCGCTGCATTGAGGGCGTGAACACGGCTTCGCCCCTCACCATCCGCGACTTTTTCGGCGCCAAGGAGGGCACCATCTGCGGCTTCAGCAAGGACGTGGACAACATTGCCCTCTCGCAAGTGCCCGTGGTGACAAAAATCAAAAACCTGCTGCTCACCGGTCAGAACAACAACCTCCACGGCTTTTGCGGTGTGCCGCTGACCGCCATCAACACCTGCGAGGCCATTCTGGGCACCAACCACATCATCCGGAAAATAAACAATGGCAAAGGATAAAAGACAACAACAATGACAACGACAACGAAAAAAAGAACGACAACAAAGGCCAATCGTCGATGGTCTATGGTCGATGGTCGATGGTCGATTGCCATTGCCCTTCTGCTCTGCACATGGCTGTCCGTGGGCACAATGGCAGCGCAGCGTCCTGTCAACATCTGGCAGGGAACGGATTGCCGCCATCGCGTGGAACTCACGCCCTATCTGGTTGGAGGAGCGGCCTCGAGAGCCGTTGTGGTGTGCCCCGGAGGCAGTTACTTTTGGCACGACATGAAGCACGAAGGCCACATGGTTGCCCAGTGGTTACAGTCGGAGGGTATTGCGGCCTTCGTTCTGCGCTACCGCACAGCCTATGTGCCGGCTTTCCTCTTCAGATACCGCTATCTGCTGCGCGGCAACCGCCACCCCGACGCCCTCGACGACCTGCGCCAAACGCTGCGCTATCTCAAGAGCCATGCCGACGAACTCCACATCGACACAACAGCCATTACCGTGATGGGCTTTTCGGCCGGTGGTCACCTGGCCATGATGGCTGCCGAACTGTTGCCAGCCGCCGAGCGCCCACATGACGTGGCGGCCATCTACCCCGTGGTGACCATGGATGGCCCTTACGCTCACAAGCGCTCACGTCGGGCGTTGCTGGGCGAAAACCGAATGAACGACCCAAGCCTGAGAGACTCGCTGTCGGTGGAGCGCCATGTGGGGCCCGACTGTCCTCCGGTGTTTTTGGTCAACTGCAAGGACGACCCCGTGGTGGACTATCACAATGCCGTGATGCTCGACTCGGCCCTCACCGCCCGAGGCATACGCCACCACTATCTGCAATACTCCACAGGCGGTCACGGCTTCGGTGCCGACCCCACGCGGGGCTCCCCCGAGTGCCGCCAATGGAAGGAGGCTTTCCTAAAATGGATAAGAGAATGAAATCAATTAAGAAATGATGGAAAAGAACCCACAATTCGACGACATACGTCCTTACTACCAGGAAGAGATTCCTGCCGCCATGCAACGCATAGCCCACAGCGAGGTGTTTCCGCTGCTGGCCTCGTTTGTCTATCCCGACACGCCCATCGAGGAGGTGCGCCAACGAGTGAAATCGTTCCAAAACACGCACGACTTTCAGCACGACACCATGCGCCAAGTGAACGAGCAGATCATCCGCCGCAGCATCAGCGAGTTCACCTGCACGGGCATCGAGCGGCTGGACCCCAAACGCAACTACCTGTTCGTCAGCAACCACCGCGACATCATGCTCGACTCCAGCCTGCTGCAGTATTCCTTTGTCCTCAACGGGTTCGACACCACAGAAATAACCTTTGGCGCCAACCTGATGACCCACCCTGTGGTCATTGATGTGGGCAAGGCCAACAAGATGTTCCGCGTAGAGCGGCCGGGAGGCAATCTGAAAGACTTCTACAAGAGCTCGCTCCATCTCTCGGAGTACATCCGCTACACCATTCTCCAGAAAAAACAGTCCGTATGGATTGCCCAGCGCAACGGACGAACCAAGAATGGCATCGACATGACCGACCAGGGCATCATCAAAATGTTCTGTCTGAGCGAACCACGCGACAAAATCAAGGCCCTGGCTTCGCTCCACATCGTGCCAGTGTCGGTAAGCTACGAGTGGGAGTCATGCGACGTGTTGAAAGCCCTTGAGCTCTACGAGTCGCAATACACGCGTTACACCAAGAAGCCCGGCGAAGACCTCAACAGCATCCTCACCGGCATCCTGCAATACAAGGGGCGCGTACACTTCGAGTTGTGCCCACCCATCTCGGTGGCGGAACTTTCGGCCTTCGAGAGCCAAACCAACAACGAATACCACAAGTCGGTGGCGCGGCTCATCGACGACCGCATCAATACGGCCTATCGCCTCTACCCCAACAACTACATCGCCCATGACCTGCTCTACGGCAACACCAAATACAGCGGCATGTACACCGAGCAGCAGTACAACGCTTTTGTCAGACACATGCAGCGGCTCGACCGCTACGACACTTGCGACCTCGACCGACTGCGCGAACTGTTCATCGGCATCTATTCAAACCCCATCGACAACAAGCTGAGAATTAGGAGTTAAGAGTTAAGAGTTAAGAGTTAGGAGTTAAGAGTTAGGAGTTATAGTCATGAGAATTTCTTCACAGATACTTCGCATCTACGACTACATGGCAACGCACCGCAGGGTGCGCCACGCATTGCTCATGGTCTTCACCTTGGCGCTGATGATTCTGCTCGTAGGACAAACCTACAAGGAGGACATTTCCGACTTCCTGCCCTTGGGCGACAAGTACCAGAAAGCCATGCAGGTGTATCAGCAGATTTCGGGGGCCAACCGTCTGCTGGTCACTTTTCAGCGGAAACAGGGAGCTCAGCAGGGGGAGTCGGAAGAAGAGGCCGACTCCATGGTCCAAGCCATCGCTGACTTTGAAGACTGTCTGCGCACCAACGACACCGACAGCATGGTGCGCCATCTAGTCACACAGATTGACTACGAGCAGCTTGCCGCTCTCTCCGACTTCACCTACACCAACATACCCTATTTCCTCACCGACACCGACTATCAGCGCATGGACAGCCTGCTCAGCCAGCCCGGCTACATCGCACGGCAAATGGCCGCCAACAAGCAGATGCTCATGTTTCCCGTCTCAACGCTCCTCGCCGACAACATGGGGCGCGACCCGCTCAACCTCTTCACGCCCGTGGTGGCCAAGCTGCAGAAGTCGGCCTCGCCCTTCAGCTACGAACTCTACGACGGCCATATCTTCACCCCCGACATGCAGCGCGCCATCGTCACGCTGGAGTCGCCCTACGGATCCAGCGAGACCGAAAACAACGCCCGTCTGCTACGGCTCTTGCAGCAGACGGCCGACAGCGTCACCAGCCACCATCCGCAATTCGACATCCACTTCGTGGGCGGACCAGCCATTGCCGTGGGCAACGCCCAACAAATCAAGCGCGACAGCATGCTGGCCGTCACACTGGCCGTGGTGCTCATCGTCGCCCTGCTCTACTACGCCTTCCGCAGCTGGCGCCGCCTGCTGCTCATCGTCGTCTCCATCGCCTGGGGATGGCTGTTCGCCATGGCAGCATTGTCGCTTGTCCACAACGACGTGTCGGTCATCGTCGTCGGCATTTCATCCATCATCCTCGGCATAGCCGTCAACTATCCGCTACACCTCATCGACCACCTGCGCCACACGCCCCACGTGCGCCAGGCCCTCCGCGAGATTGTCATGCCCCTGCTCGTGGGCAACATCACCACCGTAGGAGCCTTTCTCGCCCTCGTGCCACTCAGGTCGGTGGCCCTGCGCGACCTTGGGCTGTTCAGCTCGTTCCTTCTCATCGGCACCATTCTCTTCGTACTCATCATCCTGCCACACTGGGTGGCCCCGCAAGTCCCCCTCTCATCCCCCCTAAAGGGGGGAAGCCCGGCGCGGAAACCCCTTTCGTCTGATTCGCCCCCTTTAGGGGGGACAGAGGGGCTAGAGGGGGCTTTCCTCGCCAAAAACAAGCGAGAGGCTTTTGGAGTTGCGGTTCTCCTGCTGCTCACCTGTGTGTTTGGCTACTTCAGTCTGCGCACCTCGTTCGACGCCGACATCAGCCACATCAACTACATCAACGAAAAGCAAAAAGCAGACATGGCCGCCCTGCAAGGCCTCACGCAGACCGACTCCCTACAGCAAACACTCTACGTGGTGTCCGAAGGAGCCACGCCCGGCCAAGCCCTCGATGCCAGTTTGCAGCGGCAGCCCTTCTACCGACAACTGCAACGCGAAGGGCTCACTGCCGCCACCACCACCTGCACCGACTTCCTCTGTTCGGAAACCGAACAGAAACGCCGTCTGCACAAATGGCAACAGTTCACCCAAACCCACGCCGCCCGCATAGAGCAGGCTCTGCTGTCCGCGGCCAAGGCCGAAGGGTTTGCCGACGACTCGTTCGGCGAGTTCCTGCAAATGCTGCATGCCTCCTATCAGCCGCAACCCGCCCCCTACTTCGAACGTCTGGCCAGCACGGCTTTTGCTGCCAACATCTGCGCCAACCATGCCACTGGCGGATACAATGTGATCGACCAGCTTGTCGTCAACCGTGCCGACTTGGAGCAAGTGCGCCAGCGCGTAGAAGCCGAGCTCTCGCCCTCGCAATATGCCTTCGACATCGCCAACATGAACTCAGCCATTGCCAACAGTCTTTCCGACGACTTCAACTACATCGGTTGGGCCTGCGGACTCATTGTGTTCTTTTTCCTTTGTTTCTCCCTGGGCAGCATCGAACTGGCCATGCTCTCGTTCCTCCCCATGGCCGTCAGCTGGGTGTGGATACTTGGCCTCATGTCGCTGTTCGGCATCCAGTTCAACGTGGTCAACGTCATTCTGGCCACCTTCATCTTCGGTCAGGGCGACGACTACACCATATTCATCACCGAGGGCTGCCAATACGAATATGCCTACCGTCGCAAGATGCTCTCCTCCTACAAGCACAGCATCGTTCTCTCCGCCCTCATCATGTTCATAGGCATCGGAGCCCTTATCTTCGCCCGCCATCCAGCACTCCGTTCGCTCGCCCAGGTAACCATCGTGGGCATGTTCTCCGTGGTGCTCATGGCCTGGCTCATCCCACCCTTCATCTTCCGTTGGCTCGTCAGCAAGAACGGCCGTTTCCGCCGCCGCCCCATCACCCTGCGCAATTTGGTGGCTCCCCTCATGCCCACTTCCAAGGGCGCTTCCTCACTCGTTCTCGACCGCTACCGCTACAAAGGCAGCGAAATTCTCTCCACCGTACGTCGCCGGTTGCGCCGCCACGACGGATATGCCCAGTGGACAGGCGTGGCCATCAGCCAGCCCACCATCGTCATCCTCAATGCCCATTACGGCGAGTTTGCCCTACTCATGGCCCTCACCCACCCCGAAAAACAAGTCATCGCCTACGAGAGCGACCCGCTCAATCTGCGACTGGCCGCTTTCAGTGCCGAAGGCATAGCACCCAACCTCACATATAGAGCCCCCCTCTCACCCCCCCTGGGGGGGAAGACCCAACGCACAGAAAAGCTCTCCCCCCAGGGGGAGTCGGAGGGGGCCTTCTCCCCCCAGGGGGAGCCGGAGGGGGCCTTCTCCCCCCAGGGGGAGCCGGAGGGGGCTTTCTCCCCCCAGGGGGAGCCGGAGGGGGCCTTCACCATCGATTTCAAATCCATCATTAACAATTCATAATCTGCAACAATATGAAAGAAGAAATAAGGGCCCTGCTCGAAGAAGTCGTTCCATTGGCCGACCTTGACTCCGACTTCTTGTTTGCCGAACTCGACTCGCTCGGTGTCACCGCCATCCTGATGACCCTCTCCGAGCACTACGGAATCACGCTCGAAGCCACGGATGCCACTCCCAAAAACCTGAAGAACCTAGACAGCATCGCCGCCATGGTGGAGAGGAAAAGGAGTGTTCATTAAAAACCAACTTGGCATGAAAAGAAACAGACCCCACCCCCATCCCCTCCCCTTGAGGGGCGGGGACACCGTGCTGAGTCTATATCCCACTGGCACTCTGCGCGAGATCTCCCCGCCCCTCAAGGGGAGGGGTTGGGGGTGGGGTCTGTAACTTCATCCATTTCAACCAAGTTGTTTTTTATCATTACTAAATCATGACCAAACTCGAATACTTCCTGCGCCATCACGCAGCGACACAACCCGATACGGTAGCGATTGAAGCCCCCTTGGAGGGGATGACCCAACTCGCTGAAAAGCTCTCCCCCCAGGGGGAGTCGGAGGGGGCTTTTCTCTCCCCCCAGGGGGAGTCGGAGGGGGCCCTTCCGCCCAGGGGGGATGAAATGGGGGCCCTCACCTACTCCGCCTTATGGCAGCAGGTTGAGCAACGCGCCGACGCGCTTCAACAGCAGGGTGTGAAGCCCCGCCAAGTGGTCTGCCTGCGCACTACGCAGACCACCGACTTCCTGGTCACCTACTTCGCCCTCCATCTCCTTGGAGCCGTGGCCATGCCATTGGAGAACGACCTGCCACAGGACCGCTTCGACGAGATTGCCCGCCGCTATGCCACGTTCGCGCCCCCTGCCGAGGTGGCCGACATTCTCTACACCACCGGCACCACCGGGCAACCCAAGGGAGTCATGATCAGCCACGACGCCATACTGGCCGATGCCGAAAACCTCATTGCCGCACAGGGCTTCGCCCCCAGACTCACCTTCATTGTCTGCGGTCCACTCTGCCACATCGGCAGCCTCTCCAAGGTGTGGCCCGTCATCCACCAGGGAGCCACCCTCTGCATCCTTCCCGGACTGAAGGATCTCAACCTGTTCTTCAGTGCGATGGCCGACGGGAGCCGCCGCTATGCCACCTTCCTTGTGCCCGCCAGTGTGCGCATGCTCCTGCAGCTCGCCCCGCACCAGCTTGGCGAGTGCGCCGATCGCCTGGAGTTCATCGAGAACGGAGCCGCCGCCATGCCCCATGCCGACATGCAGGCCCTCTGCCGACTGCTGCCCAACACCCGCCTCTACAACACATACGCCTCCACCGAGACGGGCATCATCAGCACCTACAACTACAACGACGGCCGCTGCCAACCTCAGTGCCTCGGCCCCACCATGCCCAACGCCGCCATCACCATCAACGCCGACGGGCGCATTGTCTGCCACGGGCGAACCCTCATGACTGGCTACGCCCTCGATCCCGACCTAACAGCCACCGTGCTGCGCCCCGACGGCACCCTGCTCACCGCCGATCTGGGACATATCGACGCCGAAGGCATGCTCCACCTCACCGGTCGCACAGGCGACGTCATCAACGTGGGCGGTTTCAAGGTGGCCCCCACCGAAGTGGAGAGCGCCGCCCTCGCCCACCCCGACGTGGCCGACTGCGTGTGCGTCGCCCAGCCCTCGCCCCTCACGGGCCAGGCACTGCGTCTGCTCGTGGTTCTTCGCGAGGGCTGCACCCTCGACCGCCGCGCCCTGGCTCTATTCCTCAGCCAGAGGCTCGAACGCCACAAAGTGCCCCTACTCTATCAACAAATTGAACACGTGGAGCGCACCTACAACGGAAAAATCAACCGGAAGTATTATAATAGGAGATAGGGGTTCAAGGAGTTCAAGGAGTTGCAAGAAGTTCAAGGAGTTGCAAGGAGTTCAAGGAGTTGCAAGACAATAGCTTGTATTCTCCCCCCACGTGCTACGTCCTAATAAATTGCCTGTCGCCCCGCCTTCCAATGAATTGCCTGTCGCCCCGCCTTTCAATAAATTGCCTGCGCCACCGCCTTCCAATGAATTGCCTGCCGCCCCGCCTTCCAATGAATTGCCTGTCGCCCCGCCTTTCTGCACATTGTAGGGAATTTAGCTTGTCTAATTCCCATGGCACGCCAGTGCCAATCTCATCGCGGCATGCATTCGGTGCTTCGCACCGACGGAATTAGACGAGCTAAATTCCCTACAATGACAATGCGCAGGAGTTAGACGAGCTAAATTCCCTACAATGCGCAGGAGTTAGACGAGCTAAATTCCCTACAATGCGCTGGATATGGCAAGACGCGCATTGTATTACCATCATTTTCATCATGTGAATACTTTTTAAAGCGAACCCAATGAAAAAGAAGAGGTCGTGTCTGTAACTTTCCACCCCAATAGCCTTTTGTTAAATGGAAATTAATGTCCAATTCATGTGAATTAACGTTTGTTTTCCTCACACAGATTCCTCAGATTTCTCAGATTTCATAAATTGTAAAAAACCGTTCAAGCAAGTCATCCGTGTTCGTTTATCTTCATTCTGATTCCACAGACAATTCTGATTCCACAGACAATTTTGATTCCACAGATTATACATCCATGGATTCCACACACAGGGATTCCTGTGTAGAGTTTCATTGCCAGGCTGTGCGGAATCTCCCCGCCCCTCAAGGGGAAAGGCTACGGGTAGGCGAGCTTTGCTCGGGAACCAACGGTCGCTGGCCGAAGGGAAAAGCAATGGGGATGGGGGTGGGGTCTGTATCTTTCCACGCCAAATTACTCTTTACGATGGCCTAAAAAAACCTTTTTATTTCCCAATGGAAAAAGGAGAATGAAAAAACAGGGCAGCACGCAATGGTGCTGCCCTGTTTTTCATTTTATCTCTGTCACTCCTCCCACAGATCCTTGTGGTGGAAGTAGTCCTCAGTTTCGGTGTCGTCAAATTGCCCTTCCTTGCCCAGAATCGGGTCTTCTTCGTACGTTTTACTGTCCTTGGGCATGGTGTCAAGAAGTTTCACGTTCGTGGCAACAATCTCGAGCTCAGGCTTTACATATATATACTTTTTCATTTTTCTGTTCTCCTTTCCTTTTGATTATTTAACCACAAATTTCTTTCCTTTCACCACATAGATTCCCTTGGGAAGATGGCCATTCGACGTGTTCACCTTACGGCCCATCAGATCGTAAATGCCATCATTGTAAATAACAGAAGAAGCAGGCACGTCCAACTGCTGAATGTTTAATGGCAACACATCCTCTTCCTCGCCGAACAAGAACACGCCCTTTGCAGAATTAGTCTGTGTAGTCAGTGTCTCCACTTCGTCAACTCCGTTCAGATAAGCCCTGCGGCCATCGACGGTTTTTCCTGTACCAAGCAGATGGAAACCGTAGGCACCAACAGCCTTCGGATATTGCAGCACAAAGAAATGGTCGTTTTCTGTGGCTGTCACGCCCTCAACTGCGCTGCGCAACAGGTTGCCGCGGAGCTTAGGAATCACTTCGGAACTGTTAACCAGCACCAGCTCGCGATCACCGAATTCGCCCTTCACCAATACCGGTGAGCCTGCTGGAACCATGGTTTCAGAGTAGGTGTTTTCACCTATAGCACCTTCTCCCTCGTCACCCAGTCCGAGTTGCACCAATACTACATTACGCTTGTCGAACTCCACAACTTTGTAGAGCTTCACGCCCTTTTCCGTGAGCGTTGTTGCTGCGTCGATATCGTTCTTCGTTACATATGTGGTAAACCCTTCTGTTTCTGTTTCAGGTGAGGTGGATGGCTTGGTTATCTTCACTTTCTCCACCAACTCCCCACGGATAGAAATCTGGTCAACATTCCAGTTACCCTTGTTATCTGTGTCAGTTGCATCGAAAAGGAAGCAAATTCTCACTTTATTACCAACATAATCATCAAGGCTGATATCACCAGAGTTCTTTCGTGTAAACTGGGAATCATTATATGTAAACCAGCCGTCATCGGGAATGGTCACATCAGTCCAGTAGGCATCAACAGCGAGCACACTTTCGTCGGAGATGTCTTTGTCATTATCATCAGTAATCACCTGTACCTTGCACATGGTTTTCATCATGTTGCTGTTTGAGAAGTAGGCACCTGCATGGATAAAATTAAACATCACGTTGGAAAGTCCCTCCTCTGTAAGGTCAATAATAGGAGAAATGAACCGCGCTTTGCCTGTTTTATCATGGTCATATCCTGTGTTGCTGCAATAAGCATACTTGCGCACTTCTCCGTATTTGTTGATAAAAGCTTGATCTGTATGCTGCCTGTAAGTCCATTTCACGGTTCCAGTAGTGGTCGTGATAAAGTTGCCCAGGCCCGCATCAAAGCGTTCGTAATATGGCAATACAGTTGTTCCGTTATATTTATAGGTAGCCGAAGCGATGATGCTAAAGTTGCCCTCTGCATCCCTGGCCACCGCTTTCACTGTGCCAGCCTTGGAAAGAGTGAAAGCGCCCGTGTATGCCTTGGCTGTACCGGTGAGTGCGCCGTCCTTCACGGGATCACTGCCATCGGTGGTGTAATAGATGGTGGTTCCCTCTTCGCTTGTTATTTTAATCTGTGTTTTTTCATCAATCTGTGTACCACTTAATGGAGAAATACTCGGACGCTGCACTGCTGTTCCCGATTCCGATAATGTTATAGCAACCGTTGACAACTGCAAGTTGCCAGAACCTCCTCTTGTAATAGTTACAGAATTGACATTCTCCCCGTCACCAGGCAACCATGTATTTCCACTAATAGTTCCCTTGTCAGAACTACAATCAGTAAGATCTGTATTAAATGTCAATGAAAGAATATATACCCCATCAGGTGCAGTGAATGTCAGTTTGCTGCCATTATACATTCTGATTTGACTGTCGTTGATATAAGCATATTCAGCTGCACCTTTGGCATAAGTAACAACAACAGAACCAATATTTCCTGAGACAGAACTAAATTCGCCAATAGGCGTTATCGAACCATTATAATTCGTTCCGAAAGTTTCATTATTCAGATTCCCCTCGATGGCATTGGGATTGATAACATTCAGCACATACGATGTTGTTCCAGCACTAAAGTTATCTGTTTCCGATGCTGTAGCGGTGATGGTTGTCGTTTTACCTGCAGCCGAGGCATCAAACGAGACTTCGCCTGTTTCAGCATTAACAGTTATTGCGGAGTTAGAACTCGAATAAGTGATAGTGCCGTCATAACCCTCAGCATAAGACAATGTTGGAGGAGTAAAACTTTCTCCAATGTTTGCAGTCACATTCGTTTCTGAGAAAGCGAGGTTGGGATTGTTTTTTGCAATAGTATAGGTTGCCGTAGCTACCTCACTATTTTCCATTCCCGATTTAACGGCAATTACTTTCAGCGTAACGCTGCTGTTAACAGTATATGAAGAACCCGAAGCACTACTTGTAGTAGGCTCAGTACCATCGGTAGTATAATAATAGGTAACTCCCTCAGTACTGCAATTGAATGTCACTTCAGTTCCCATTTCTACTTCTCCAGCAACTGGGTCGAAAGTCGGAGTGGCTACCTGATTGTCATTTTTCTGAACATAAAGGTAAGCTGCTTTTAGATCACTAGAATAACATGCAAATCTAGCAACAGTAGTACCACCTCCACTATTATATTGAATAGACCTACTTGTATCATAATTACTTTTTACTTGAAAGCCACTGGTTATCGTCCACTTTTGACTATTGCTAGTGACAGATTCAGATGATTGTAAGTAATTGCTTTTTGAATTCAACGACAAATACTTATTATTATCAGAAGCTAAGAATGTCCACGCACCAGTTTCTCCTCCTAGAGTAAGGACTACGGCATCCTTGGCTTGTGGATTCGACAAGTCAATCTCGGTATTGTTCTGAATAGTTGCAACGCCTACTTTATCTCGGTAATTGTCATTTGTCTGTTTTCCTAAGATTTGAACGGAATAAGGAGTACCTTCCTGTATTTTTGTTGCAATAATATATTTTTTACCTGCAACCAATTGCGAAGCATCCGTAACACGAACATAAATAGAACTATTGCTGGCAGAACCACTTTCTGTGACGATTGCATCAAAAGTTGTACTGCCATTCACATAGTGTGTGCCGCCAACCTCCTGTGTATTCCAGCTGACAGTAATGGTGGCCGTTCCTTGGCTAACTCCTGTTAAAGTACCATCACTGCTAACAGTGGCAATGCTTTCATCACTACTGCTATAGCTCAATGACAATCCGCTGGGAATAGCTGTGACGCCGCTACTCACGGAAGCGCCCTCGTCCACATTAACATTATTAGCCGTTACCTCTGCAAATTCTACAATCTTTGCATAGCTGTTGCTGGTGCCATCTGTTTCAGAATTATAAACAAGATAGACTTTATCCTTATCTTGAATATGGATACCACCTGTGGAAGGATACTTGCCATATCCATCGCTGAGAACAATGTTAAAGTCCGTAGAAGGAACAACGATTTTATGCCATTTCACACCATTAACTGTTTCAAGTGTAGTAGCAGGTGTGCCAGGCCAATCTCCGGTAAAGTGATTATCACCATAGAAAGTATAAACATTGGGATTCCAATCATCATTACCTGTCTTAATATATAATTTGGTTCTACTATCTGTCACCGTCAATGTATAAGAAGCATCGGCAGGCTTGTTATAAACATCTGTAGCAGTTCCACTTGCTGTCACCGTCACCGATCCTGCTTGAGAAACTTTTACTGTAGAGCCAGAAATTGTAGCCCCAGCGGTGTTGTCTGAAAGTGAATAGGTAATATCTCCGTCATAGTCTAATGGTGCAACAGTAACATCCTGACTATATGTAGTTTCATTCAGCAAGTTTATAGTCGGGGAGGCATCGGCAAACTCAAAGGCGGAAAGGTCTTTGAGAGTGCTTGAAGTTTTTTCGTAGGTTACAGTTACAGACTTAATATATAAAGCCTTTTTTGCACTTGACTGGGATACTTTAATTACGATTTCCCCCGATGCAGAACCAGTGAATGTATATCTTGTTGCAGTGCCGGTTAATGAAACTTCGCTTCCAAAAGCACTTCCGCCAACAGTTACAGCCAATTCAGCTGTCGTACTGCTTGCCCCACTAGCATTTACAACAATTTTTGAAACAGTTCCACTTATATCATTGGTGGTTAGAGTTAAATATGAAACAGCTACTTTGCCAGTTCCATAATGGATACCCTTTGTACTATCAAAAGTTGACTCTGGTGCGTCAGATGTAACTGTCCATACAGTGCCATCATCAGCAGTACCATATCCTCCGCAAGCAGAGGTAAAAGATAATGTAGATGTTTTTTCCTCTCCCCACGCTGCCACATTGCTGACGATGGCCAGCATAAGCATTAAGAAAAATTGTTTGGTGTGTTTCATTTCAATATTATGGTTTTTATTATTCTGCAAATAAGGATTAAAGCGTACAAAAATACGAAGTTTTTAGAATACAGCCAAAGAAAAAAGGAGTTTTTAGAAAAATTATATGATTGAAGTTTCGAAAGCTCCGCTTTCCAGGAATCTGTGGAATCAGAATTGTCTGTGGAATCAGAATGACGAGAAACGAACACGGATGACTTGCTTGAACGGTTTTTACAGTATATGAAATCTGAGAAATCTGAGGAATCTGTGTGAGAAAAAAAACAGTAATTCACATGAATTGAACATTTATTTCCATTTAACAAAAGGCTATTGGGGTGGAAAGTTTGAGACCCCACCCCCATCCCCTCCCCTTGAGGGGCGGGGAGATTCCGCACAGCCGAGCAATGAGACTTTACACAGGAATCTTCCATCCCTAGAAAGTCGCGGTTACTACCTTGATGGCAATGAGACTCAGCACGGTCTCCCCGCCCCTCAAGGGGAGGGGATGGGGAGTGGGGTCTCAAACTTCATCTCCATTTGTACCAATGTTTAAGGGAATCCATCCGTGGCTATCTGAGGAATCTGTGTGAGGAAAACAAACATTAATGCTCATGAATTGGACGTTAATTTCCATTAAAAGATGGTCATTGCGGTGGAAAGTTACAGACCCCACCCCCATCCCCTCCCCTTGAGGGGCGGGGAGATTCCGCACAGCCGAGCAATGAGACTCTACACAGGAATCCACGTATATGGAATCCATGGATGTATAATCTGTGGAATCAAAATTGTCTGTGGAATCCCAATGACGAGAAACAAACACGGATGACTCGTTGGAATGGTTTTTACAGTATATGAAATCTGAGGAATCTGAGAAATCTGTGTGAGGAAAACAAACATTAATGCTCATGAATTGGACATTAATTTCCATTAAAAGATGGTCATTGCGGTGGAAAGTTACAGACCCCACCCCCATCCCCATTGCTTTTCCCTTCGGCCAGCGACCGTTGGTTCCCGAGCAAAGCTCGCCTACCCGTAGCCTTTCCTCTTGAGGGGCGGGGAGATTCCGCACAGCCGAGCAATGAGACTCTACACAGGAATCCCAGTGTGTGGAATCCTTGGATGTATAATCTGTGGAATCAAAATTGTCTGTGGAATCAGAATGACGAGAAACGAACACGGATGACTCGTTGGAACGGTTTTTACAGTATATGAAATCTGAGAAATCTGAGGAATCTGTGTGAGGAAAACATTAATTCACATGAATTGGACATTAATTTCCATTTAACAAAAGGTCATTGGGGTGGAAAGTTACAGACCCCACCCCCATCCCCTCCCCTTGAGGGGCGGGGAGAAACGTGCTGAGTCTGTATATTCGCTGACTTTTCAGTCTTCGGAAAGAGTAACTTGGTGTTAAAAAAGATGCAGTTCCAACCCTCTTTAAGTGGGGCGGAGAGAACCTTTGGCACGACGTTGTTTTGGGCATGGCTCTTGCTAGAAAAATATCTCCCGACGACACTCTGAAATTTTCTAGAGAATTTCTTCGCATCGTCGGGAGATAATTTTCAATCGCCGGGAGATAATTTTCTATCGTCGGGAGAGATTTTTCTATCGCCGGGAGAGATTTTTCTATCGCCGGGAGAGATTATCCGATTGTCGGGAGATGTTCGTGTGTTTCCGCGGAATGTTTATTTCACGAGAATTTTCTTTCCGCCCTGTATGTAGAGGCCGCGGGGCAGTTGCGTTCCTTGGGTTGCATAGCGCGAGCCGTCGATGCGCTGGCCCTGCAGATTGTAGAGGGGGGAGCCGGAGGATGGTGCGCCGTCGGCGTTTTCGAGAAGCTGAATGCCGCTGGGTGTGGTGCAGTTGAAGGTCACCCGGTCGATGTTGCTGTAGGGTGCGTCGATGGTGAGGCGGATGATTTGTCGCCCAGCCTCGAGGGGCACGGCGCACTTGCCGGTGAGGGCGCGATAGGTGCCCCAGTCGTTGTCGGCAGTCTTGGGCACACTGACGCGGGCGAGCTGCTGCGTTTCGCCGTTGCGGATGACGGAGAGGGTGAAGGCTGCACCTGTTGTTCCCGACGAGGCGAAGGCCTCGTAGCTGTATTCGCCTGCCTGGGCTACGTTGACGGAGTATTCGAGCCATTCGCCGGTGGCGGTATAGCCAATGGCGCATCCGCCGTTGCCCCTGACGATATCTACTCCTCCGTTGTCGGAGCGGTAGTGGGCGTCGCCCTCGTCTTTCTGGTCAGAGTCGTGGAAGGTGAAGCCGTCGTATCCCTGGTCGAAGTTCTCGGCCTCGATGGTGCCGGGCAGGCTGACCACGTTGTCGTTGTAGGCACGGCGCGGCTCGTGGGCGGTGAAGCCTCCCATGCGCTCGTATTGAGTGCCGTCGGTGGCAGTGACCACGGCCTTGAGCGTGTGGTAGCCCAGCTGGTCGGTGGTGTATTCGGTTTCGTAGGGGGCGCTGGTGAGTGTGGCGATGAGTTGGCCGTCGGCATAGACCTCCACCTGCTGTATGGTCTTGGTGCGGAGGCGGGCATCGACGGTGATGGGCAGCACGTCGCCTGCCGTGGTGTGGATGGTCTTGGGTCGCACATAGACGGAGGCCTCCTTCTTCATGCCGGGGAAGGGGCTCTTGGCCTGCTTGGCGGCGTCGCTCTTCATGTAGTCGCGCAGCCAGGTCATGGCAAGCCGCTCGGTGCCGTCTTCGCGGACGATGCCCGAATACTGGGCCTGGTTCCAGGTGTGGCCATAGACGTAGCCCCAGAGGGTGAGTCCGGCGCAGTAGGGAGCCTCCCAGATGACGGGAATCTGCTCTTTGTAGCGCTGCAGCTGTTCGTCGTCGTTCTGCTTGCTGATGTCATATTCGGTGCTGTACATGGGGAGCTGCAACTTGTCGTGCAGGTCTTTCATGGCCGCGCGGAACTGGCTGGCTCCCATGTCGTTGAGGTCGTGCGACTGGCAACCGTAGGCATCGATGGGCGCTCCGGCGTCGCGCACGGCGCGCACCAGTTCGATGAACTCTTTCTTCTGCCACTCGAAGGTGTTGTAGTCGTTGTAGATGAGGATGGCGTTGGGCCAGCGCTCGTGGGCCATTTGGAAAGCCTTCACAATCCAGTCGTAGCCCGTCACGCCATCGCCGCCGAGTGCATTCTTGTAGGGGGCGGGTGCATGGCCGACAATGGCTTCGTTCACCACGTCGATCATCTGCAGGTCGGGATAGCGCTGCTTGACGGCATCCATCCACTCGACAATGGCCTTGTACTGCTCGGCGGTGGAGAGGTTGTCCATCCATCTGGGGTATTGGGAGCCCCAAACGAGTGTGTGGAACTTGAAGGGGATGCCGTGTTTCTTGGCGTAGTCGTAGGCATTGTCGCATCCCCACCAGTTGAACTGTCCGCGGCTGTTGCCCTCGATGGACTGCCACTTCGACTCGTTCTCGGGTGTGATTTGGTTCCACAGGTCGGCATACTCGATGTCGGCGTAGTTGACTTCACCGCTGGTGGTGATGTTGCCCAGGAACTTGTCGGCGTTCGACGACAGCTGCGCGCTGGCATTGATAGAGAAAAGACTGGCTGCCACGGGCAGCAGAATGGTTTTCAGTAAAGATGCTTTCATATTTGGGATTGTATAGTTATTTATTTTCTCGGAGTTTTCGGATTTTTCAGGACTTTTCGGAATTACTGGAATTACCGGTTTTTCCGAAGTTTCTGGAGTTTCTGGAATTTCCAGATTTTTCGGAATTTTCCGGATGCAAAATTACTACAAAACGTCGGGATATGCTTTTCCAAATATGCTTTTTTTATTATGTTTTGTTTCATTTCGTGCAAAAAAGAGGGTTGCAAGGGTGTTTTTGGCAAAAGAAACCGTAAAAATGGTTACTGTTTTATGGTTTTTTTCCGTATTTTTGCAGTCGGGTTACAAAACAGAAACAATTAAGCACTCAACAAACATGAAACGTACTGCATTTCTGGCCTTTGCCCTCATTGTGGCAACGGCATCGGCTTTCGCTCAGTCGAAAGTTTATTTTACCAAGGACATCACGCCCGAAGGGCTGGTGAAAATCTACAAAGCGCTGGGCCGCGAAGCCAAGGGGCGCGTGGCCGTGAAAATTTCCACGGGCGAAGGGGGCAACACGCACTATCTGAAACCGACGCTCATCCGAAACCTGGTGGATGAGGTGAACGGCACCATCGTGGAGTGCTGCACAGCCTACGGCGGCTCGCGCCAGGACCCGAAACGCCACTGGCAGACCATCGAGGAGCATGGTTTCGACTCGATCTTCGCCGTTGACCTGATGGACGAATTCGGCGAGATGCGCATACCCGTGAAGGACAGGAAACACCTGAAGTATGACCTTGTGGGCGAACATCTGGCCAACTACACATTCATGATCAACCTGGCCCACTTCAAGGGCCATGCCATGGGCGGTTTCGGCGGTGTGCTGAAGAATGCCTCCATCGGTGTGGCTTCGTCGGCGGGCAAGGCCTACATCCACTCGGCGGGCAAGACCACCGACACGCAGAAAGCCTGGACACCGGAGTATCTGGCCGCCGGGCCGACGCAGGACATGTTCCTGGAGTCGATGGCCGCTGCCGCACAGGCCGTCCACAACTACTTCGGCGAGAACATTCTCTACATCAACGTGATGAACAACATGTCGGTGGATTGCGACTGCGACGGCCACCCCGCCAAGCCTGAGCTGCAGGACATGGGCATCATGGCCAGTCTGGACCCCGTGGCCGTGGACCAGGCCTGTCTGGACAAGGTGTTCAGCTATAAGGGAAAACCGGGCGACGACAACAAACCGCTCATCGAGCGCATCAACCGCCAGCACGGCACCTACATCACCGACTATGCCGAAAAGATTGGGCTGGGCTCGAAGAAATATACACTGGTGAACATCGACAAATAAGGAAATTCAACTTTCGTAGGTAAAAGAAAACAAGGAGTTCAAGGAGTTGCAAGGAGTTACAAGACATCAGTCTTTGCTCAGAAGCATCTTTCAA
>OCTX012285988.1_pt1 | contig 26914 bp, 19 predicted proteins | sample 1539691 | NCBI WGS metagenome assembly OCTX01 (sample SAMN02144231, study PRJEB22623) | gut metagenome | biome: sheep rumen | host: Ovis aries | place: New Zealand
TCTGTCAGGTGTTATGCATTATGACCAAGATCACCAGCTCTGGTATGTCTCTGTAGAGGATACCAGTGGTTCAACTGAATCTTACCAGCGGTTGGATGTTTGGGGTAGAATAGATCCTGTATTTCAGGAAGAAGGGCTCCCCGTGGTCTTCTCTGGCGATGTTCTCCAATGGATAGAAGAAGCTAAGGAAGAGCCGTTGAATACAGGACATCTCATGATTGCAATTTCGCAGATACAAGAAAGGAAATAGAGATCAGAAGGAACTGGTCTCTATTACCAATGCTCGCCTCATGGGTCAAGAACCTGTCACCATGACCCACGCCGACAGCAAGGCCCGTCACTTCTGTGTTTTGCTTTTTATAAATTGAATATTTCTTGTTTCTATTTGCTATTTACAAAATAATGTTTATCGTTGCAGTGAGAAACGTTAAAAGACACCGTTATAATGGAAAAGAAGAAGATTACATACGAAGAGGCGCTGGCACGCTTCAAACGGTCACTTGAAATCAAACATGCAGCACAAAGACGCATAGAAGAGGAATGGAACCGTAGAGGCATCAAGGGAACAATTGTATCGCTATGATTCAGCTCTCGCTCGATAGTATTAATGAAAAACTCTAACTCATGGGGACGGACACGGTGAGCACACGGGAACGATGTGCGCAGTGCCCTTGTAATCCCAAGTTAAAAGGGGCTCATTTTGACACACCTTCATGACCCTTCGTGTGCAGAAAGGCCGCTATTAATGAGATGAAGAAGTTATGTAAATTATATTTATCATGATGTGATTGCGTCATTTTCACATTACAAATAGGAAGTGAGCAAAAATGGCATAAGCCGTCACTTTTTCATCTAACTGACTGTATTCTAAAGTGTTAAGCTATGACGGCTTATTGCTATAGCCGTCATATAGCCGTCACTTTTGCCTGAAAATAGAGCAAATTCTGGCCGAAAATTGAAGAAAACTACGCTGAAAAGCTTTATTAATAGGCAGTTCAGCAATAACACAGATAGTCTGAACTGACAGTTTAGACAGGGTAAACTGACAGTTTAGACAGGGTAAACTGTCAGTTTGGACTATCTAAACTATCATAAACTCCTATCGTTAACAACAGAGAGCCGCCTGCAAAAAGGGCAAAACATGTAAGCTTGTTTCATGTTTTCAAGGTAATTATGACGGCTGAGTGACGGCTGAAATATCAAGCCGTCATAACCTAATATACTGAATACCAGCATAATAGCTTCTAAAATGACGGATTAATGCAATTTTTATAATATTTGGTTTGAAAAAACTGCATGCACATACGCAAACGTATTGTGAAGGCTTGTCTACAGAACCTATACTATATTATGCTACCAGCTGTCGGGCGCGGTCGAGGGCGATGTTGATATGCGAGCAGATGTTCTCCTGGCCGAGCATCGCGTCGAAGCCCGCCTTGTGGAGCACGGCCTGTACCGTGGGGTTCACCCCCGAGAGCACCACCTGGATGCCCTCGCGCTGCGACATCTGACAAAGGTTCGTGAGGTTGTGGATGCCCGTGGAGTCGACAAACGGCACCTTCCGCATGCGGATGATACGTACACGGGGCTTCTGGCGCTGGTGGCGCAGGACACCCATGATCTCCTCAAAACGGTTGCCGGCACCGAAGAAGTAGGGGCCGTTGATCTCGTAGACCTCCACCCCGGCAGGGATGGTGAGGTGCTCGAGGTTGCCCATCTGGAAGTCGCTGTCCTCCTCTTCGGGATTGATCTCCTGCGAGATGACCTTCACATCGGTAGTCTCGGCCATGCGGCGCATGAAGAGCAGGCAGGCGCAGAGCAGGCCCACCTCGATGGCGATGGTGAGGTCGAAGACGACGGTGAGCAGGAAGGTGACCCAGAGCACGATGACATCACTCTTGGGATTCTTCATGATGCCCGCAAACGACCGCCAGCCGCTCATGTTATAACTCACCACGACAAGCACGCCTGCCAGGCAGGCCATGGGGATATACTGTGCCAGGGGCATGAGGAAAAGGAAGATGAGCGTGAGCACGGCAGCGTGGACGATACCGGCCACGGGCGTACGACCACCATTGTTGATATTCGTCATCGTACGGGCGATGGCTCCTGTGGCAGGGATGCCGCCGAAGACGGGCGAGGCCAGGTTGGCCAGGCCCTGGGCGATGAGTTCGGTGTTGGAGTCGTGACGGTCGCCGATGACACCGTCGGCCACCGTGGCCGAGAGCAGCGACTCGATGGCCCCGAGGATGGCGATGGTGACGGCAGGCGTGACAAGGCTCTTGACGACATCCCACGTGAGGTCGGGCACCTGGGCACTGGGCAGCGTGGCCGTGATGGAGAAGCGGTCGCCGATGGTCTCGATGGTGGTGACACCGGCATACTGGCGCAACAGGGCTGCGGCGACGGTCATCACGATGATGGCGATGAGCGAGCCGGGGAGCTTGGCCAGGACACTGCTCCTGGTGAGCCTGGGCCAGAGGGTGATGACGGCCACGGAGCCTATGCCCACGATGGCACTCCAGCGCTCGACGGTGCCGAAGGCCTCGAAATAGGCTATCCACTTCTCAATGAAATCGGAAGGCACGACGGCCATCGACAGCCCCAGCAGGTCCTTGATCTGCGTAGTGAAGATGGTGAGGGCGATACCCGAGGTGAAGCCCACGATGATGGGATAAGGTATGTACTTGATGATGGTACCGAGATGGAGCACGCCGAACATAATCAGGAAGACACCCGCCATGAGCGTGGCGATGGTGAGCCCCTCAAAGCCATACTGCTGGATGATGCCATATATTATAATAATGAACGCGCCTGTGGGACCGCCTATCTGTACCTTCGACCCTCCGAAGACGGAGATGATCAGACCGGCCACGATGGCGGTGATGATGCCCTTCTCAGGGGTGACGCCGGAGGCGATACCAAAGGCGATGGCCAGCGGCAGGGCGACGATGCCCACGATGATGCCTGCCAGCAGGTCGGTGGTGAGCTGCTGACGGTCGTAATGCTTTAATACCGAAAAAAGTTTCGGCCGAAATGTTAACGATGGTGTCATATTTGTCTTGTTATCTCTGAAAACGGGTGCAAAATTACTAAATAAGTTTAAAATCAGTTTAAACAGCTACAACTTATTCAAAAAAGACGTAATTTTGTTGCCGAATATCAATGTATTGATTGTTTAACTCAAAAAAGAAAGCATTATGAAAAAGGTATTATTCGCTGTGATGGCTATGATCGCCATCGGTTTCACATCGTGTGGTAACAAGCAGGCTGCTCCTGCCGACAATGCTGCCGAGGCTCCCGCCTTCGACGTAGAGGCTGCCGTAAGTGACATCACCTCTCAGCTCTCTGAGCAGATCGAGGCTCAGGATGCCAACAAGTTCCAGGCTGTGCTCGCCACCGTCCAGGAGAAGATCAAGGAGATTATCGGCAACAACCCCGAGCTGGCCAAGGAGTATGTAGCCAAGGTTCAGGACTTCCTGAAGGAGAACGCCGACAAGATCAAGGCCTTTGCCGGTGAGAACGAGACCGTAAACGCAGCCATCGCTGCCCTGACCGCCGCTCCTGCCGACGCTATCGTCAGCGGACTGTCTTCGGCCGTAGGTGCTGCCGGTGACGCCGTAGAGGGTGCCGTAGAGGATGCCAAGGATGCTGCTCAGGACAAGGCCGACGAGGCTAAGGAGGCTGCCAAGGAGAAGGCTGGCGAGGCCGTCGACGCTGCCGCCAACAAGGCTAAGGACGCACTGGGACTCTAATCTTTCTCTCATCATTACAGACAAACTTTGATGAATAAAACTCTTTATACACTGGCAGCCCTACTCTTCAGTTCGGCTGCCAGTGCTGCGGATATTACAGTGAAGGTGGAATACAGCGGCAACAGTGCCGTCGTCACCATTCCTTCGGAAGCCAGCAGCTGGGTGACCTGCGAGAGCGGAACATCGGCACACGTCAAACTGGTACAGTCGTCGACCACCCTGACGAACCCCGGCGAGATCATCTACTCGCTGAGCGGACAGAGCGATGCCGGCGAATTCTACCTCACCGGTGAATACAAGGCCACCATCCAGCTGAACGGCCTGACACTGACCAACCCCGACAGTACGGCCATCCACATCAAGAACGGCAAGCGTATCAAGGTGAGCATGGCCGCCAACACGGTGAACACGCTGGCCGACGGCACGAAAGACGAGTCGTCGAAGGGCTGTTTCCACTGCAAGGGACATACGGAGTTCGTAGGCAAGGGCACGCTCAACATCAGCAGCAACATCAACCACGCCATCTACAGCAAGGAATATGTGGAGATAAAGAACTGCACCATCAACGTGACTGGCGCAAAGAAAGACGGTATACACTGCGGGGAGTACTTCCTGATGAGCAGTGGTACCGTGAACATCGACGGTGTGGAGGACGACGGCATCCAGGTGGAGCTGAAGGACTCGGTACAGACTGGCCAGACCCTCAACCACGAGGATGAGGACAGCGGCAACTTCTACATGGCAGGCGGCACGCTGGCTATCAGCAACACCGGCAGCTACTGCATCAAGACCGTCGGCAGCATCAGCATCACCGGCGGCACGCAGAACTATGACACAAGCAACATACTCGACTACTCCGAAACGGGCATCAGCAGCGTGAAGGCAGGCCAGCAGGGCCAGAATGCCGTCTACGACCTCGGCGGACGCCGCATGCCCAACGGGGCTCTGCTGCCTCGCGGCATCTACATCGTCAGAGAAGGCGACAGGACACGCAAGGTCATCGTGAGATAGTTATTTAGTTTATTGGTTTAGAAAGAATGAAAAAGACAATCCTTAGTATGATTATGATAGCAGCCGCCATGAGTGGCTGCGCCACCGACGGCAACAAGCTGCACGTAAAGATGGACTGCAAAGGTGTGGGCGACACCATCACCGTGTTCTTAGGCTACGACAGCGAAGCCCGTCAGACCTTCACCGGTAGCCAGGGCGTGTTCGACTTCACCATCGACGTGCCACAGGTCACCACCCTCTCGCTGGCCGAGCCCGGCGCCTTCCGTGGCGACCGCTCTGCCCATTTCTACCAGATTCCTGCCGTCCCCGGCGAGGAGGCCATCCTCACCCAGAAGGCCGGCGAGAACCGCTACGACATCGATGGCTCGCGCTTCTACGCCCAGTACCATCAGGCCGACCTCGTGACAGAGCAGGCTCAGAAGCCCATCAACGAGTTCATGGAGAAGTGCCAGAAGATGTTGACCGACGGCGTACCCCAAGACTCCGTCATGAAGGTATACGAAGAAGGACAGAAGCCCCTGATGGAGGCTTATGCCAAGGTCGTCACCGACTATATCAAGGCCCATGCCGACGAGGAGGCCTCGGCAGCCATCATCAAGGAGCTCATGCCCGACGTTGAGCAGATGAAGGCCGCCGCCCAGCTGCTCAGCCCCGCCGTGCGCGACGGTCGCTGCAAGCCCCTCTACCAGAACCTCATCGACCAGGCGGAGGAGCAGCAGAAGGCCGAGGATGAGGCCCAGCAGCTTCAGGCAGCCGGTCGCGAAGCCCCCGACTTCACCCTCAACGACCTGCAGGGCAAGCCGCTCTCGCTGAAGAGTCTGCGCGGCAAGTACGTCGTGCTCGACTTCTGGGGCTCCTGGTGCGGCTGGTGCATCAAGGGCTTCCCCGAGATGAAGAACTATTATAATAAGTATAAGGGAAAGTTTGAGATCCTCGGCATCGACTGCAACGACAGCGAGGCGAAGTGGAAGGCAGCCGTCGAGAAGCACGCCCTGCCATGGCTCCACGTCTATAACCCACGCGACTCGAAGGTGCTGTCAGACTACGGCATCCAGGGATTCCCCACCAAGATCATCGTGGGCCCCGACGGTAAGATCGTGAAGACCATCGTCGGCGAGGATCCCGCTTTCTACACCCTCCTCGACAGCCTCTTCAAGTAGACCGTCGTTATTGTTTACAGTTTACGGTTTACAGTTTACAGTTGATTACCTGGCAAAGCCACTCCGCCTATAGAAGTATTCATCTGTAAACTGTAAACCGTAAACTATAAACCGTAAACTGTAAACCGTAAACTGTAAACTACTATAGCATGACTACCGACTCGCTCGACCTCAACATTGTTCACCGCTGGGACGACTCGTCGCTCCAGCTGCTTTATAGGCATTTCTATAAGGCATTAGTGGCATTCGCCATACAGGCGGTAGAGACACAGGAATCGGCAGAGGAGATTGTGCAAGACATATTCGTAAAGACCTGGCAGAAACGCAATACCTTCAAAAGCACAGCTACACTGAAAGCCTATCTGTACAACGGAGTGCGCAACGAATGTATCAGCCACCTGCGGCGACAGCAGACTGCCCAGGAGCGCATCAGGCAGTTCGAGAAAGACTACCACCAATTGCAGATGGGTACAGAGGAGAGCATGGCGGGGAGCCTGCCCCACAGGGAGGAGGCCATCCGTCAGTTGCTGTTGGCTATCGACAGCCTTCCACCGAAGTTGCGCGAACTGTTCCTGCTGGCCATCAGGGGGAAGAGCAGCGAAGACATAGCACAAGAAATGGGTATCACACTGCAAACGGTAAAGAAGCAGCGCCAGCGGGGACTGGAACGGCTGCGAAAGGAATTGGGAAAGAAGCCAATGCTACTATTGGCTGTGCTCATAAGCTAAAAAGACACATCTGCATTTTTTCTTCTTATTTTTGTCTACCTAAATGAAAAAAAAGCGTATTAAGAAGAAAAAGCCACGATGGAAGAAGAAAGATTTGACGAGCTAAGACAGCTGATGGTCGAAAACGGCATCGGCGGTGACGAGCTGGAGCAGCGCTACCGACATTTCGCCGAAATCGACGACGAACGAAGCCTGGCAACCCTGAGACAGCGCATCGCCGAAGAGGCAGGAACCGAGAGGCGAGGGATGCAAGCGACAGACAGATGGCGGTGGTGGTATAGCTATGCCGCCGCAGCTGTATTGGCAATCCTGTTAACAGGAGGTGCTATGTGGTACTGGCGACACAGTGAGCCAGCGGTCCCCCATGTCCCCATGGCTGTGAAAACGGCCATGACCCACAGCCGCGAGGCCAACAGACAGGAAGCTGAGGTGACACCCGTGGCCGAAAGCCCTCAGGAGCGGCAGACAGTAGTCAGCGCTATACGGCAGAGATACCACATCGACAACCAGGAGGCCGTGGAACAGTTGTTAGAAGCGCGGCGCATCACCACCCGTCAGGACAAGGAATACTGGTTGACGCTGGACGACGGCACGCTGGTCCACCTGAACAGCGACACAAGAATGATCTACCCGGAACAATTCTTCGGAGAGGCCCGTAACGTGGTACTCGACGGCGAGGCCTATTTCATGGTGGCCAGCGACGCGAGCCGCCCCTTCATCGTACATACTCCCGAAGGCGATGTAAAAGTACACGGCACGGAGTTCAACGTGAACACCCGGAAAGAGGGAGCGACAGAGGTGGTGCTCGTGAAAGGCAGCATAGGCATCACGCCCTTCTCTGGCAGCGAGCAGATGATGCATCCCGGTCAGATGGGATCAATCAGCCACGGCACACTGACCCTCGAGGATGTCGACGTGGAGCCTTACACGGCTTGGAACACCGGAAACTTCATGTTCGAAGACTGCCCGCTGGCCAAGCTGATGGACGTGTTGAGCCGCTGGTACGGCATCAACGTGAACTTTGGGGACGAAGCTGCCCGTAACATCCTTTTTACAGGCATACTGAGCCGCTATGCTGACATCAACGCCACGCTGAAAGCCATCTCAACAGCCGCCGACGTGGAGATAAGCAATGAAGGAGAACAAATCACAATTAACACATTATAATAAAAAACAATCCAATGCAAACAACAATGAAACTCAGACGGCTCGCCGCGACCGTGTTGCTTGCCTTTGCCACTGCCTTGGCAGTGCCCGCACTGGCACAGACGACCACAGGCAAGACCGTGACGCTCAGCCTGCAGAAAGCAGGCGTGAAAGAATTCTTTGCAGAGATGAAGAAACAGACTGGTCTCGACTTTATCTGCAGCGCAGAGCTGGCCCGCCAGCTGCCGTTGGTGACCGTCAGTGTGAAGGACGTACCGGCAGAGCGCGTGCTCAGCGACGTATTCACCCAACTCGGCTGCAAGTACACCATCGACGGCACCATCGTCACCATCACCCATCGTGACAAGAGCGGCCGCACACGACAGATTGAAGGAACGGTGCGCGACGACCAAGGAGAACCCTTGCCTGGAGCCGTAGTGAGAGTGAAGAACGGCGAGGCACAGACCGTCACAGACAACAACGGCCACTACACCATCAAAGCGCCCACCTCGGCCTGCCAGTTGGAGTATGCCTACCTGGGCATGCTCACCCATACGGCCGACTTCGCCCAAGGTACTGCCGACCAGCGACAAAACGTAAGACTGGTATCCGACAACCAACTAAGTGAAGTGGTGGTAACCGGTTATCAGACCATCTCCAAGGAGCGTGCAACCGGCAGCTATAGCATCATTAAGCGCGAGGACATCGAGAAGCGTCACACCGCCAACCTGTCGCAGGCCCTTGAAGGTCTCGTGGCCGGTATGCAGGGTAACGACGACGGCCGTGGCGGCAAGGCGTTCACCATCCGCGGCGTGGGCACAATGAATGCCGACTCGAAGCCTTTGATCGTCATTGACGGGTTCCCCATCATGGACAACCCGACAGCGGGTGCCAAGACAAACCCCAACATGAACGCCCTGGAGCGCATTAACACCGACGACATCGAGAGCATCACATTCCTTAAGGATGCAGCCGCCGCCAGCATCTGGGGAGCGCGCTCGGCCAACGGTGTGATTGTCATTACGACGAAAAAGACCCAGAAGGGGTTGAAGAAATGGAATGTAGAGGCATCGACCCAGCTCTCTATCTCAAGGAAGCAGGACGTCGCACACCTGACCAACCTCTCCACCGCTGCGCAGATGATTAACTACCAGCGCTGGATGTTCGACAATGGCATGACCAGTGGCGGCTATGCACGCAACATGAGTAACCTATTCCACTCCGTCACTCAGTCGGAGGTGCTGCTCTTTGAGGGCATGGACTGGGGGACCATCACGGCCGACGAGATGAACCGCCAACTCAGTGTGTTAGCAGCCCTGGACAACCGTCAGCAGATAAAGGACAACCTGCTGAGCAACCCGTTGGAAAGCAAAACCAATGTAGCCGTCAGCGGCGGCATAGGCAACTGGGGCACACGATTCTCTGCAGAATTCACCCATGACAAGGGTGACTTCATCGGCAGTCGCGACAACACCTGGAAACTGGATTGGCAGAACAACTACAGGATGAACAAATGGATAGCCCTAAACGTGGGGGTGAATCTTGTGAATGCCAACCGTCACAGTTCGGCGATGGGACTGGGTAACATCAGCGACCTGTCTCCCTACGAAATGCTACTTAATGAGGATGGCACGTATGCCACCAACTACCACAGTTCGTACAACAGTGACCTTCTGCTAAACTCCTTCGACTGGAGCGGTTTCGCCTATCACAACATGAATTACAACCTGCTGCAGGAAGCCCGCGAACGTCGCCAGCGCACCACCAACACACAGTGGCGCATTCAGGCAGGACTCGAGATCGACATCATCGAAGGTCTGCGCTTCAACAGCCGATTCCAGTATGAGAGCAGTCGCTATAAACAACGCCAGACCAACAGCGAAGAGAGCTTCTACACCCGCTACCAAGTGAACTACTACACGCCTGGCGACCTTCTGGGTAATGCTCAGGGCGTCTCGGCCCTGCCGACGGGTGCCATCTGTATCGACGGACGCGGCAAGAACCGCAGCAACCTGTTCCGTAACGACATCACCTTTGACCGCACATTAGGCGGGAAACATGCCATCAATGCAGTCGTCGGCAACGAGATCAGCAACTACTACTACGAGTCGTGGACCGAGCCTCACCTCTACGGAGTGAAGGCTGGCAACGACGGTACGACGGGTCCCACGGGCTACTTCGACACCATGAATAACTCGCAAAGCACTATCAACGGCGTGCCTGCCAATGGCAAAGTACACGTGTCGGATGCATGGAGTCACAATCGTTTCGTATCGTTCTACGGCAACGCATCGTATATGTACGACGAGCGCTACGGTCTGTCGGTATCGGCCCGTAGCGATGCCTCGAACCTCATCACCAGCGAGGCGAAATACCGCTGGAGTCCCTTGTGGTCGGTGGGAGCCATGTGGAACATCGCCAATGAGCAGTTCCTCAAGGACTCAAAAGCCATCAACCGCCTGACGCTGCGCCTGACCTATGGTAAGAACGGTAATGCGCCCACCACCTCGTCGGCACGCACTACCATCAAGACCGAGTCGTCTTATCCCGATGAGTGGACGGGGCAGTACCCTGGCAGCATCTACGACTACGGTAACCCCACCCTGCGCTGGGAGAAGACCACTATCACCAATGTGGGTCTCGACTTCTCGCTGTTTGACAACCACTTGTACGGATCAGTGGACTACTACCATAAGAAGAGTACCGACGTACTGGGCGAGGTAGCCATCGCCGGCGTAAACGGCACCACTAACGCCACCTTTAATAATGCCGAGATGCTCAACAAGGGTATCGAGGTGACGCTCGGAGCCAACGGAGCCATCGGCGACTTCACCCTTGGCGGTACGTTGACCTATGCCTACAATAAGAATGAGATCACCAAACTCTACACCGAAGCCAGCAACATGAGCGACTTCCTGAACTCATGGTACATCCCTGAATACCCGATGAACCCGATGTTCACCTTCGAATACGGCGGACTGCAGAACGGTGTGCCCACGATGGTAAGCACCGATGGCAACAAATATGACTTCAACGACTTCTCCATCTATTACATGCCATGGCAGCAGTTCCTGCACTTCCAGGGTACGAGCGTAGCACCCCATACTGCCGGTCTGAACGTGAGTGTGGGCTGGAAGTCGCTGTCGCTGACAGCCTACCTGAACGGCCGCTTCGGACATAAGATGATCATGCCACAGTTCAGCTACGACTATATCACAAGCTGGAGCAACAAAACCAATATCTCGGCACAGATAGCCGACCTGATGGATGCCAACGGCGGCGTCATCGCCAACCCTGTCGGCATGCTGCCACTGCCCACTACCGACGATGAGGGGAACCCCGTCGACCTGCAGCAATACGGTGCATGGAGCATGTACAACCGCTCGCTCGACATCGTGACGGAAGATGCCTCTTACATCTACCTCAGCGAGATAGACCTCAACTATCAGCTGCCACGCAAGTGGCTCGGCAACGGCTGGGTGAAGGACATCAGCATATTCGGAAAAATGGAGAACCTCGGCCTCATCTGGAGTGCCAATTCAAAGGGCTACCACCCAGAATACCTGCCGGGTAGTTACCGCCCAGAGCTGACCGTCACCTTCGGCGCCAGCATCCGCTTATAGATAATCGACAAAAAAGAAAAAAGAACATTATGATCGTCAACATATATAAAACCGCATGCAAGAGTCTGGCCATCTGTTCAATGGCCATAGCTCTCACCGCCTGCAACGACTACCTGGACACCATCCCCTCAAAGGGAGAGAACGAGGTGCTAAACAGCGGTAAGCAGATCGATGCACTGTTCGACAACAGCAGCATCTTCAACACCAAGATATCATACGTGATCGCATCATCCGACGACATCGACGTGAAACCCGAGATGTACGAACAGATGGGATGGATGGGCGACAGTTACCTGAACGGATTCGTATTTGGCATCCGCGACGCAGAGAATGCACAATACGGCGATGAGGCATGGGAAAGCGAATATAACAAGGTATTCATTGCCAACCTCGTCATCAACGAGATAGACGACGTGGAGGGAATCACCGACCAGCAGCGCACCGACTATCTGGCGCAAGCTCACTACACCAGGGCTTTAGCCCTGTGGAACCTGGCGCAGACCTATTGCCAGCCATACGCAGCCGAGACAAAAGACGGGCTGGGGCTCCCCTTGAAGCTGAGTACCAGCTACGAGGAGAACGTCGGCCGCGCCACACTGCAGGAGACTTACGACCTGATCCTCTCCGACCTGACGGAAGCCATGAAGACCACACAGGACGGTGTGACCAGCCGCTGGCGCGTCAGCAAGCCTGCCGTTCAGGCCATGATGGCTCGCTACTACCTCTTCACACAGCAGTATGATAAGGCTGCCGACTACGCCAAAGAGGCACTGCAGAGTCAAGGGGCCACCCTGCACGACTATAACGAACTGACATTCGAAGAAGACTATGCCTCGAACCCCATCACCGGCGAGGGGGCACCTATCTACTACTCTGAGCTCTACGGATATGCCCCCAACCAGCTGGCCGACTATCAGGAGAACTACTATTCGCAGTATTTCGCCGTGAGCAGCGGTAACTACATGATTCCCTCGGAGAGCCTGCTGGCACTCTACGACCATGACAACGACCTGCGCTACGAGCAGTTCTTCGGCAAGCACACACTATGGAACATCTGGGTAGGAGGCTTTGGCGACGACATCCTCTACCGCAAATTCTACCACTACATCTACGAAGACCAAGTGCAGTCGGGACCCACGGTGCCCGAGATGCTGCTGACAGCCGCCGAGGCGCTGGCCCGCCAAAACCAGGTAAGCGAAGCCATGGGATTTGTAAACCAGCTGCGCCAGGCCCGCATGCGTGCCGGGAGCGAGGGCATTGAATTGGAGGCAGGCTCACAGGAGGAAGCCATCAGACTGATCCTCGATGAGCGTCACCGTGAGATGCCGTTTGTGATGCGATGGTTCGACATCCGGCGTCTGGCCTACAACGAGATGGCAGCCGACGACGTCACCGTGGAACATGTGTTCCATCAGGTGGTTGACAACGTGCCCGACAACAGCACCTTCATCCGCTACACATTGCCTGTAAAGTCGCACCGATACGCCATCCCCATCACAAAATTGGAGATAACCCGTAGCGGCAACCAGATCGTTCAGAATGAATATACCGACGGGGATGTTCGCACGGAGGTTATCACCAACTATGAATGGACAGACGTTTATGGAGGTGTGGAATCCGGAGACGACGACTGGAACGAGGATTGGAATGAGGATTGGAATGAAGATTGGTAAAAAACTGTAAGAACAATGAATCTAAATAGATTTCTTCTATCGGCTGTGATGCTGGCGTTACTCTCTCTCGACGCCAGCGCACAGTCAGTGTACAACCGCGACTCGCTCTACGACGTACTGGCCGCAAAGATCCCCATGGCGGAGCTGAAAACGACAGATGAATACGTCGCAGCCATGCGCAAAGGCATCGACCAATTCATCACCGAGGGTGAGATGAGAGAACGTTTCCGTTGCGACTTCAACATCAGCCTCATAGAAATGAGTGGCACCGTGGAAGATCCGCGCAGATATCTCGACGACTATCTCGGTACCAACCCAACAGACTCGCTGGCTCAGCGGGCAAAGGCAGCATATAGTAAGATGGTGGAGAACTACGCAGCCACCTATCCGGGAAAGCCGGCACCAAACTTCACCTTTACCGATGTAAGCGGTAAGCAGCTCAGCCTGGAATCGCTGTCGGGTAAACTACTGCTCATCGACATCTGGGGAACGTGGTGCGTGCCCTGCATTGAGGAGATGCCCAACATAGAGGCTCTCCAAAAGCGATATGCCCACCATGACGATGTACACATCATGAGCATAGCATGCGACAAGAAGCGCGAGCGCTGGATTAGTTTCCTGGGGAAGCACCCCACCACCTGGCATCAGTATCTGGTCACCCCCGAAGGAGACGAAGTGCTCAACACGGCATACCACGTCGTAGGCATACCACGCTTCATCATCGTCGGCAGGGATGGACGCATCATCACCCCCGACGCCATGCGACCCTCGGAGCCCGAATTTGCGGCATATTTCGACAAGCTGGTAAATAATAAGGAATAAGATGAAAAGACTGGCTATACTACTGCTCACCACCTGCAGCGCCCTCAGCAGCCTGGCCCAAGCCCGGCTGACGGGATGCATCAAGGACTATCAGGGCGGCAACGTGATTGTGGCACAGACAACCGACGACGACAGTCGCTACGATACGCTCACCGTTGCTGCCGACGGACGGTTCGACGCTACCATCAGTGTGCTGAAACCCGCCAACGCCTACTTCGTCAGCGAGGAGCCCAAAGCCTCGGCTATTATCTTCCTCGAAGACGGGATGAAGGCCGACCTGCAGATCTCCTTTAAGACAAAGGCGGAGGAAGGCGAGACGATAACCGTGATGGACGTAGACTATAGCGGCGACAATCGCGACTGCTTCGACTTCAACCGCCAGCACGAAGCCTCCGACAATTTTGAGGCATGGCCCTGGGAGCGGCTCAGCGCTACACCCTTCAGCGAGTATCGCAATGCTGTGGAGGAGGATATCGAGCGAAGCCTCGTGGCCCTCTATCAGGTGAAGAGCGAGCACTATCGCCGCGCCATGACGGAACAGATCAGATACGAGGAGTTCTCCTACCTCTGCCGCTGGGCATGGGTCAAGCACGATAAGACCGACGACGACTTCGACCGCTGGATATGTTCCTTCGACCACAACGACACGGCCAACATCGACAAAGCGTTTAACTACTGGCGTTGGTACAGTGACCGCCACATGCCAAGGGGTGAGGCTCGCACGCCACAGAGTTTCTACCAGGTACTCAGAAAGGCTTTCAACAACCAGGACATCATTAATATGTATGCCGACAATCACATACAGGCCATCCTGAAGGACGCTCCCGACAATATGGACGAGGAGCTGGCCGCTTACAAGGCCGTGAGCACCAACCCTGAAGGACAGGCAGAAGCACAGCGGCTCTACGACCACTATGCCAAACTGAAGAAGGGAGCACCGGCTGCCGACTTCGAGATGTACGACCGTGATGGCAAGCGCTACACGCTGCAAGACCTGCGGGGCAAGGCCGTCTACATCGACTGCTGGGCCACCTGGTGTGGACCTTGTGTGGCAGAGACGCCCCACATGGCTAAGCTGTACGAGCACTACAAGGGTGATAGCCGCATCGAGCTGATTGCCATCTCGCTCGATCAGAACCGCAGAGCATGGGAGAAGAAACTAACAGCCGAAAAACCACAGTGGCGACAGTTCATCTGCCCTGATCATTTCAACTCCGCCCTCTGCAAAAACTACAACATCGACGGCATCCCCCGCTTCCTGATGTTTGATGCGCAGGGGCGCATCGTCAGCCTCGACGCTCCTCGTCCCTCCAACGAGAAGATTGTGGAGTGGATAGAGAAGAATCTGCAATAAAGTTTGTTAAAAAGAGAATCTTTTTTGTACCTTTGCAGTGTGCTAATGTGTATATAGAAATAAAGCAAAAAAGACGAGCATATGAAGAAAGCATTGACAGCGCTGCTACTGTGGCTTGTGACCATGGCGGCAGGAGCGCAGATGATGAACCCGGTACACTTCTCCGCTGAGCTTAAAGAGCAGAAGGGCGGTGAGGGAGAGATTGTGTTTTCAGCTACCATCGACCCCGGATGGCACGTCTACTCCACCAACCTGGGCAGTGACGGTCCAATAGAGGCCACGTTCAACGCCGTGAAAATGGATGGCGTAGAGACGGTGGGTCGCCTGCAGCCACGAGGAAAGGAGATCAAGCAGTTTGATAAGATGTTCGATATGGAGCTACGCTACTTTGAGAAGAGCGTAAGTTTCGTGCAGAAGATACGATTCACCAAGCCCGACTACGCGATTGACTGCTATCTGGAGTATGGTGCCTGCAACGACCAGAGTTGTCTGCCGCCTTCGGAAGTGGCTCTGAAAAAGAGCGGCAAGGCCAAGGAGATGTTCTCGAGGAGTGAGATTACTTCCAGCGCGGAATATGCAGGCGACACACTGTCAGCAGACTATTCTCACTCCTCCCTCCACACTCCTCCCTCCTCGGATAACATTTCTCACTCCACACTCCCCGACTCAACCACACAACCCCACTCCAGTCTCCAGTCTCCCCCTCGACTCTGGCAACCCGTGGTAGAAGAGTTGCGCAGCATGGGCAGCAACAGCGACAATATAGCCGATCATTCGCTACTGTATATTCTGCTGATGGGATTCGTCGGGGGCCTGCTGGCTGTATGCATGCCCTGCATCTGGCCGATCATCCCGATGACTGTATCATTCTTCCTGAAGCGCTCGAAGGACGACAAGCGGAAAGGTATCCGCGATGCCATCACCTATGGGGTAAGCATCATCGTCATCTATCTCGGACTGGGTCTGCTGGTAACGGCGCTCTTCGGCAGTGACACGCTGAACGCCATGTCGACCAACGCCGTGTTCAACGTGCTGCTGTTCATCCTGCTCGTGGTGTTCGCACTGAGTTTCTTCGGATGGTTTGAGATCAAACTGCCCGACAGTTGGGCCAACAGCGTCGACACGAAGGCCACAGAGACCAGTGGACTCATCAGCATCTTCCTCATGGCGTTCACGTTGGTACTCGTCAGCTTCTCGTGCACAGCCCCTATCATCGGCCTGCTGCTCGTAGAGACCACCACCAGCGGAAACTGGCTGGCACCCGCCCTGGGCATGCTGGGATTCGCTGTGGCACTGGCACTGCCCTTCACCCTTTTCGCCATGTTCCCTTCGTGGCTGAAACAGGCCCCGAAGTCGGGATCATGGATGACTATGCTAAAGGTGGTGCTTGGATTCATCGAACTGGCCTTCGCCCTGAAGTTCCTCTCGGTGGCCGACCTCGCCTACGGCTGGCATATCCTTGACCGCGAGGTGTTCCTCTCGCTGTGGATCGTCATCTTCGCACTCCTGGGTGCCTACCTGTGTGGCTGGCTGAAATTCCAGCAGGACGAGATCGGTGGCGAACTACAGAAGCCGATGCCGGTGGTATCAATCATGGGCGGCCTCTGCTCACTGGCCTTCGCCGTATATATGGTGCCCGGCCTCTGGGGAGCCCCCTGTAAGGCCGTAAGTGCCTTCGCACCTCCAATGAACACGCAGGACTTTAATCTGAACACGAAGATCGTGGAAGCCAAATACACCGATTACGAGACGGGTATGGCTGCTGCCCAGGCAGCGGGCAAGCCCGTGCTTATCGACTTCACAGGCTTTGGCTGCGTAAACTGCCGAAAGATGGAGGCCGCCGTATGGACAGACCCTGGCGTGGCAGACAAACTGACAAACGACTTCGTGCTCATCTCGCTCTATGTAGACGACAAGACGCCGCTGGCAGAACCCATCGAGGTTGCCGACGAGCAAGGTCAGGCCAAGACACTACGCACCGTCGGGGCGAAGTGGAGTTGGCTGCAGAGTTCGAAGTTTGGCGCCAACGCACAGCCGTTCTACGTGATGGTAGACCCCGCCACGGGCAAGCCCCTGGCCGGCAGCCGCGCTTACGACGAAGACATCCAGACATACATCGACTTCCTGAACACAGGACTGGAGAGATTTAAAAAGGTAAAAGAGTGAAAAAAGATACACGTGAACGCATTATCAGGCTGGTGCAGCGAGAGGTGGTGCCGGCCATCGGTTGCACAGAACCTATGGCCGTAGCCCTCTGTACAGCGAAGGCTACGGAGCAGCTGGGCTGCCGACCGGAGAAGATCGAGGTCTGTCTGAGTGCGAATATTCTGAAAAACGCTATGGGGGTGGGCATCCCCGGCACGGGGATGATCGGCCTGCCAATCGCCATTGCCCTGGGTGCGCTGATCGGCAAAAGCGCCTACCAGCTCGAAGTGCTGAAAGACCTGACCCCCGAGGCTCTGGAGGAAGGCAAGCGCTACATCGCCGAGAAGCGCATCAGCATCGCCCTGAAGGAAGGCATCTGCGAGAAATTGTATATCGAGGTGGTCTGCAAGGCTGGCGACAAGGAAGAGACTGCCGTCATCGCCGGCAGTCACACCCACTTCGTAGCGGGAGATGCCAGCAACTACCGTACAGCAGACAACGACAGCACCACCGACGAGACGGAGCTGAACATGCGTCTGGTGTATGACTTTGCCACCACGGCCCCGCTCGACGAGATACGATTCATCATGGAGGCACGGCGACTGAATATGGATGCCGCCCGGGAAGCTATCAAAGGCAACTACGGCCATAATCTGGGTAAGACTATCGACCGTCCGCTGTCAAAAGGCATCTTTGGCAACAGCATCTTCTCGCACATCATCTCACGAACGGCTTCGGCTTGCGATGCCCGTATGGGGGGAGCGATGATTCCGGTAATGTCGAACTCTGGCAGTGGCAACCAGGGCATCTGCGCCACGAACCCGGTATGCGTATATGCCAAGGAGAACGAAAATACTGAGGAGGAACTCATCCGCGGACTGATGCTCTCCCACCTCACCGCAATCTATATCAAACAGTCGCTCGGCAAGTTGTCGGCCCTCTGTGGCTGCGTGGTGGCCTCTATCGGTTCAAGTTGCGGCATCACCTATCTGATGGGCGGCGACTATGAGCGTATCTGCTATGCCGTGAAGAATATGATTGCCAACCTGACGGGCATGATCTGCGACGGGGCAAAGCCATCGTGCTCGCTGAAAATCACCAGCGGCGTTTCGACAGCCATGTTCTCGGCACTACTGGCGATGGAAGGGAAATGCGTCACCTCGGAAGAAGGTATCGTGGATGACTGTGTGGACAAGAGTATTCACAACCTCACCTCTATCGGTGCCGACGCGATGTGTGCCACCGACGAGATGGTGCTGAACATCATGACCAGCAAAGGCGATTGTTGATAGTTTACAGTTTAATCTTATAACCGAGGCCGATCATGTGGAAATTCGGCTCGTTGTCGTCATCATCGTTACGAACGACCTGGTATCGATAGAAAACTCCTACAGTATGCTGCTTGGAGAGTTTCCAGTCTAAACCGACATTCATGCGCGTCTTCTGCAGGCTCCAGGCATTGAAGAACTCCACGTTAGCATAGGGCGTCAGCGCAAGCCCTTTCTTGTCGTACTCCACCTGGAGACGGCTGCGCAGCACGCTTTTGCCCTTACCAGAATACGTCTTCGGCTTTCCGTCATAGGCATTGTCGAAATAACTCCACCGCTCGCTGACGGTATGCTCCGGACGATAGGTGTATTGCCAGCGCTCACGAAGAGAGAACTTAAAGTTGCCGATGAGTTTCTTGTCGAATGTCAGCGATACGTTAAAGCGATGGCGAGTGCCCCAGTATTTGGCATATTTCTTGGGATCACCCTCGTCGGCATCGCCATCAAGCACCTCGTCGTCGGTAGCATCGAAATAACTGGTACGCTCATTGTTGTCATATAGCAACGAATAGCCGGCAGAGAGCTTGAACCATTTCACGCTGGAAGGTTTGTAGTCGACACCCAAGCCCGCACTCCAACGGTCCATCGTCTTAGTGTTGTCACGGGTACGCATCTCCCCCTCAAAGCCGATGCTCCACTGCTTGGAGAGCTTCTTCTGAGCTTCGAGCGTAAAGTCGAGGCCGAAGTCATCAGACTGCGCGATGGCCGTCAGTGGCAACGACACCATCATAATCACCAATAACCGCTTCATCTCTTTCACTTATTAAATTCTTTCAACTGATCTTTCGAGAGCTTCAACTCGTTAGCGATGTCGCCATCGACACGCTTACCACGATAGCGAATCTTCACCATCGCCATATCACGGATAAAGTCTACGGCGCCAACCTCTACCTGCACGATGTCGAGCCCAAGGCGCTTCTCAAGGTCTGCAATAAGCTCTTGCTTTTTATCTGGAGTGATGAGGTCAATCTTATCGTACTGGATAATCTTCGACGGGAGCACCTTAAGATGCCACTCGCACAGGCCAACGGCCACAAGGAAGATGAGATTGGTTACGCCCAACTCGATCATGGGCACCCCTTCGGAGATAGCATTAACGAGCGACAAGGCAATGATGACAAAGAGGTAGGTCATCTCACGGACAGGCATTGCATCTGTGCGGTATCGCATGATGGAGAATATGCCGAAGAGTCCGATACCGATACCCAACGAGGTCTTACCCTTCATCTCCTCGAGTACGAAGATCATGAAGAACACGATGAAGAAGATGGCAATCGAGATGAGCATGAACGTGAAATAGAAGTCACGCCGCTTGCTCTTCGGGTAATACAGGCGGTCGATAATGATGCCCACTACGACGATATTGATGACGAGTCGGACAAGCATCGCCGAAAAGGAGGGAGAAAACAAAAATTCAGTCATAATGTTTCTATTCTTATTGATTACTGATTATCTTTTGGATGCTATACAAACGGGGTTTGATGCGGTTGCGACGAAGCGAACTGTTGGTAAGTGCGGAGCCTATGCAATACTTCGAGAATCCATGCGGATGGATACGCAGGTCGCAGAGCTTACCCAGAATGGGCGATGGCAGATTGCCGTCACGCTTAAGTTCGATGATGACGATGCCATCCATGCTTAGTTGCTCGCCTGTAGCTATATTATTGAAGCGCAGGTTCGTGTCGATAGTAAGACGCTCGGTCTTAGCCTTGTTCACCAAAGTGATGCGGTCGAAGCGGTTCTCTATCTGTTCGATAAGTGTTTCCGGATCATATTTCAAATAGGTCCGGAGGAAATCGTCGTAATTGACAAAGGCCTCATCTTGGCGATGAAACAGGATGTCGTGCTGCGGATGGAGGGCGTCAAAATGATCCATAGCCATGCGCTTCTTCTTCGTACGGCCATGATTGTTCTTCGTCTTTACCTCAAGGAAATTCAGTCCTGCATTGACATAAGAGCGGATGCGGATCTTCTGACGGCTCAGGTGTCCCACCTGATGACGATTGTACATTGCACAGTCGGGCGTATCGAAATAGAGGGTATAATAAGGAGATATCCGCAGTCCGTCGGTCTCCTGCACGAAATAGTCTTCGGCAGCCAGTTCCAACAGTCGGCGCAACTTGGGCACCGTCGTCACAAACTTGGTGTCGATGCGGTTCATCAGTCTGATGTCCTTCATCTGATCCAGCGTGATGGGCTCATAGCGTCTTAATATCTCTGTCATATTCTATCACTTTATTCGTTTGCAGTTGCAAAGTTAAGGTGTTATCCTGAGTCGAAAAAACAAATTCAGCGAACCCAGCGTTTCGTTCAGCGAAAATCCAATTCTACCGGACAGTGATCGCTCCCGAAGATATCATTATGAATCTTGGCATCGCCGATATGGTCACGCAGACGGTCGGAGACCACGAAGTAATCAATGCGCCAACCAGCATTCTTCTCACGGGCATTGAAACGATACGACCACCACGAATATTTAACCTCGTCAGGATACTTATAGCGGAATGTGTCTGTGAAGCCACAAGCCAGCAGGTCGCTGAATTGCGCACGTTCCTCGTCAGTGAATCCTGCGTTACGGCGGTTTGACTTTGGGTTCTTGATATCTATCTCCTCATGGGCCACGTTCAGGTCGCCACAAAGCACGACGGGCTTCTGCTTGTCGAGGCGCTTGAGATAGTCTCTGAAAGCATCCTCCCACGACATGCGATATTCAAGACGCCTTAGGCCATCCTGTGAGTTGGGGGTGTAGCAGCATACAAGGTAGAAGTCGGGCATCTCGAGCGTGATGACGCGTCCCTCATGGTCGTGCAAGTCGACACCAATACCATAGATTACGTTAAGCGGCTTGTGGCGGGTGAATATGGCGGTACCAGAATAGCCCTTCTTCTCGGCATAATTCCAGTAGCTCTCATAGCCCTCAAACTGCAAGTCGAGCTGGCCGGCCTGCATTTTCGTCTCCTGCAGGCAGAAAAAATCGGCATCCAACGAACGGAACACGTCACTGAATCCCTTACCCTCACAAGCACGCAAGCCATTCACATTCCAACTGACGAACTTCATAATATTCTTAATTTTTTGGCTGCAAAGGTATAAAAAAAGGTACACATTCCATAATAATATCAAAGAATTTTTATACCTTTGCAGCGAAATGTGACGATTTTGTAACAAAAACTATATCGCGAACCCAATGTTAAAGACACTCGTCAGTCAGATAGGCCGATATAAGACGGCCTCCATCCTCACACCGCTGTGGACAGCGATGGAGGTGATACTTGACGTGCTGATACCTTTCGTGACGGCCTCACTCATCGACAAAGGCATCAATGCAGGCAATATGGAGAACGTGTGGCTATACGGCACCATCATGCTGGGCATGGCATTCCTCTCGCTGGCTTTCGGCATTCTCGCGGGGCGCAGCGTGGCCTACGCAGCCTCTGGCTTTGCAGCCAACCTCAGAAGGGCCATGTATCGCAACATACAGCGCTTTGCCTTCTCTGACATTGACAAATATGCCACCTCGGGACTCGTGACTCGAATGACCACAGACGTGAACAATCTGCAAAATGCCTACCAGCAGATTCTGCGCGTGACGGTGAGAGCACCGTTCCGACTCATCCTTTCGATTGTGATGTGCCTTATTATCGATGCCCGCCTCAGTTTCATCTTCATTGTGGCGATGACGGTGTTGGGATCCTCGCTGTACAACATTATCTCACGCGTAGCAAAGTTGTTCCAGCAGGTGTTCGTAAAGTACGACGAGCTGAACCAGAGCGTACAGGAGAACATACAAGCCATCCGCGTGGTAAAGGCATTTGTACGAGAGGACTACGAGAACCACAAATTTTCGAAAGCTGCCGAAGGACTTTATAAACTGTATGTACGTGCTGAGAGTCTGATGGCCCTCAACCACCCCATCATGAACCTCGTGGTCTACGGCTGTATCATCGCCCTCTCCTGGTGGGGGGCCCATTTCATCGTTGGCGGTACGCTGACCACAGGAGAACTGACATCGCTCTTCACCTACGTCATGTCGATACTTCAGTCGCTGATGATGCTCTCTATGATCTTTGTGATGCTCACACAGAGCGCCGCCAGTGCCCGCCGTGTGGCCGAGGTTATCGAGGAGAAGCCCGATATCGTGAATCCTGAGAATCCCGTCTATGAGATTGCAGACGGCAGCGTGGTCTTCCGCAACGTGCGGTTCGACTACAAATCGAGGAGTGTGGAGTGTGGAGTGTGGAGTGAGGATACTCCTGTGGCTGTATCTGCACCTGAAGGAAATCTCACTCCTCACTCCACACTCCTCACTCCTCGAAAAACATCACGGAAATCCGCTTTATATAACGTCAGTTTCAGCATAGAATCTGGCCAGACGATTGGTGTCATCGGAGGTACAGGCTCTGGCAAGTCTACGCTGGTAAATCTCATATCACGGCTCTACGATGTCTCCCAAGGAGAGGTACACGTAGGTGGCAGGAACGTGAAGGACTATGACCTCACCTCCCTACGCAATGCCGTAAGCGTGGTTCTACAGAACAACATCCTCTTCTCTGGCACCATCCTCGACAATCTGCGCTGGGGTAACCCCAACGCCACGGAAGAGCAGTGCCGCAAGGCCTGCAAACTGGCACAGGCCGACGAGTTCATCAGTCAGATGTCCGAGGGTTATCACACCCACATCGAGCAGGGTGGAACGAACGTCAGCGGCGGACAGAAGCAGCGCCTCTGTATCGCACGGGCCTTGTTGAAACAGCCAAAGGTGCTGGTGCTCGACGATTCCACCTCGGCCTGCGACACGGCGACTGATGCCAAGATACAACGCGCCTTCCGCGAAGAGTTGCCTGGCATGACAAAGATTATCATCGCCCAGCGTATCCTCAGTGTAAAATACTGCGACCGCATCCTCGTAATGGACAACGGTGTCGTCACAGGTTTCGACACCCACGAGAACCTATTGAAGGACAACCCGCTCTATCAGGAGATTAACGCCATCCAAAGCGCTGACCAAGGTGACTTTGACAAAAAGAATTAATATGAGACAGCCAAATTTCGGAGGACCACGAGGGCCAAAGGGACAAGCAGGATTCCAGAAGGCCAGTAAGGAGCAGCGAGCCGTCATCTGGCGGCTGGCAAAGTATGTACTGAGCGACTACAAGTTCTCGATTCTCACTGTACTCGTGTGCATCGCCATCACCTCCGTCACCACCCTCGCCTCTACACTCTTCACACGTACACTCATCGACGACTATATCGTGCCATTGACGCAGGTGGCCAATCCTGAATACACCTCGCTGCTACAGACGCTCTTCAAACTCGGCCTTATACTGTTCGTAGGCGTCGTCTGCTCATACCTCTACAACCGCCTGATGATCAATGTCTCGCAGGGCACGATGCTGCGTCTGCGCCAACGTATCTTCGAACGGATGGAAAGGCTCCCCATCAGCTACTTTGACCAGCACTCCCATGGCGACATGATGTCTGTCTACACCAACGATGTCGACTCGCTGCGCCAGATGATCTCCACCTCTATTTCACAGGTGTTCAACTCCATCATCACCATCTGCGTCACCTTCGCATCGATGATTGCACTCAGCATACCACTCACTGCTGTCAGCATCCTCATGGCAGTGGTTATGATGGCAGCCACCACCTGGCTCGGCAAGCGTAGTCGCGGCTACTTCCGCACCCAACAGGAGAGTCTGGCCAGAGTGAACGGATTCATCGAGGAGATGATGACAGGACAGAAGGTGGTCAAGGTGTTTTGTCACGAGAAACAGGCTATAGAGGAGTTCGAACAGATCAACGAACAACTGCGAGCCTCGGCCTACAATGCCAACAAAATCGCAAATATCGTGATGCCTGTCAACGGCAACCTCTCCAACCTTGGCTACGTACTCATCGCCGTCGTAGGTGCCACCCTCGCCCTGTCGGATTTCACTCACCTCTCACCTCTTGCCTCTCACCTTTCCCTCGGCACCATCGTGGCCTTCCTTACACTCAACAAGAGTTTCACCCAGCCCATCACCCATGTGTCGCAACAAATCAACTCCGTGCTGAACGCCACAGTGGGCGCAGAACGCGTGTTCCGTCTCATGGATGCTGAGCCTGAGGCTGATGAGGGTACGATAGACTTGACAGACCCCAAAGGCGATGTAGACTTTACTGATGTAGACTTTGGCTATATACCGCAAAAACAAGTACTCTTCGATATTGATATCAACACCAATCCTGGTCAGAAGATTGCCTTCGTAGGAGGCACTGGTGCTGGCAAGACGACTATCATCAACCTCATCAACCGTTTCTACGAAATTCAAAGAGGGAAAATACTTTACGACGGCATCCCGCTGACAGACATTCGTAAAGAGTCGCTCAGAAAGTCCATGAGTATCGTGCTACAGGAGACACACCTTTTCACAGGCTCTGTCCTCGACAACATACGCTACGGACAACTCGGAGCCACAGACGACGACTGCATTAAAGCTGCACGACTGGTGGGAGCAGACGATTTCATCCGCCGATTAGCCAACGGATACGAGACAATGCTCCGTGGCGATGGCGGCAACCTCTCGCAAGGTGAACGTCAGCTGATAGCTATCGCAAGGGCTGCTGTGAGCAACCCGCCTGTACTCATCCTCGACGAGGCCACATCGAGCATTGACACCCGTACGGAACGGCTTGTGCAGCGTGGCATGGATACGCTGATGCAGGGTCGCACCACCTTTGTCATCGCCCACCGTCTCAGCACCATCCGCAATGCTGATCAGATCATCGTCCTCGACCACGGCCGAATCATCGAGCAGGGCACCCATGAACAACTGCTCGAACAACGAGGCAAGTACTATCAACTCTACACTGGCAACCAGCTGACAGCATAGAAAGGTAAAAAGTCGTTAAAAAAAGGTAAGCCAGCAGCAATTTTTCAAATTTCGCTCTTCACTCTTCACTTTATTTAGTACCTTTGCATCCGCTTTTTGATAAAGCAAGGTCCCGTAGCTTAGCTGAATAGAGCGTCAGATTCCGGTTCTGAAGGTCTTGGGTTTGAATCCCAACGGGATCACTAAATTACACAAAGGAAACCATTTTTGAAAGCAAGGTGTTTTGCAAGCACTTCACGAAACACCTCACTTTCTCAATCTGCTCAATATCTGATGCATGCAAGAAAAAGTGAGGTGATGGTATATTGATTGCAACATGCTATTTCCTGGTGGCCATGAAGCGGAAGTCGATGCCGCCCCCGAAGTCACCGATACGGTCGTCAGACATCGCCATCATCTGGAACTTCTTGCCATCCTTCTCCACCACATAACCACGGACCTTCTCGGCCTTCAGTTGTGAAGCCGTCATCTCCTTGCCGCTGAAGGTGTGATAGCACTTCAGGCCCTTGGCCTCAAAGACGTCGGCCAGTTTGTCGTGGACGGCATCCATATCGCCCTCGGCCAACTGGTGGTCGCCGAAGAAGGTGACAGAAATCGTGCCACCGGTGTCGGAACCATCCATCCTCACCACACGCACGTTGGGGATACCGGCCAGATCCTCGGCCTTGATGCCCAGAGCGTCGAAGGAGCCCTCATTCTCCACCTGAGTCTTCAGCGGACTGAGCGACACGGAGAAGTTGTAATCAATGTAGTACTCCTCGTCACGCTCTATCACCTCGAAGGCAGGATTGGGCTCGTCGGCATAGTACTCGAAACTCATGGGGTTCTCGAAGTCGAAGCACAGACGGAGTCGCATATCGTTCTTCTCGCCAGGCAGATACAACAGGGCATCGGAGTCCCTACGGCCGTTGTCGATACGCTCCTGCGTATAGGAGGGCACACGGAAGCCCTTCTCCTGCAGTTTCTTCACATAGGCCTGCATCTCCTCCTTGGTCACACCGTTATAGTCCACCTGATACTGATAAGACGTGTCGTCGGAGTCGAATTTCGTGTACACGATACGCCCCTTCGTCTCGATCTCGGGGATGCCGTACTTGTCGTAGACAGAAGCCGGCCACTTGCCGTCGGCGAGCCCGCCGGCGTTCTCTGAGGATTCACTACTGGAGCCGCTGTTGCCGCTCTTTCCTCCACCGCAGGCCGTCAGCATGAGGGCTACGATGCACATTAAAGATAATGTCAGTTTCTTCATAAATTGTTTGTTGGGTTGGTTGGTAAAAATCCCGCAGAAACAGTT